>Ga0153974_1000165_pt1 | contig 15780 bp, 13 predicted proteins | sample TSGA058MetaG_FD_104741 | JGI IMG/M metagenome (GOLD analysis project Ga0153974, IMG submission 104741) | Attine ant fungus gardens microbial communities from Georgia, USA - TSGA058 MetaG | ecosystem: Host-associated > Fungi > Mycelium > Unclassified | place: USA: Georgia, Yuchi Wildlife... | reverse complement strand
TAATAAGCGCTCAAGGTTGAGTGGGGTTTTATAAAAGTGAATGAGAGGAGCAAGTATGAGGCAGGTGTTCCTCAAATAAATTAAATAAAAACAATGTAGCTCTGAAAATATGACATGATTGCTGCTAATAATACTCCCCAATCATAGGCACAAATGAAGGATACCTATAACTTATCTCTCAAAAAATTTAGTAACTAAGGCTTTTATAAGCTTTGAATGATATAATTTGGGGAGAGAGATTATCTGCTTAATTAAGCGATAAAAAAGTTAACTATGAAAAAGTAAAGCTAAAACAAGAATAAAGTTAAAAAGTTCTAAAAACGACATGACAAAAAGAGTCCTATGTAAATTGTTTTTTAAAAGAGATATGATAAAGATAGCTCAAGGGTTATCAAACTCATTACCAATAAGTCAAAAAACTGTGAGTAGAGCCTCATATGAACAGTCAGCTTTATAGGAGCTATTAGAAGAAACACACTAATCCACAGCACAAGATTAAGTAAATCAAATAACTGGTATCTCAAGTGGTAGCTAACCACAAATATAATGATAAGGAGAGAAAGATGAATAGTTTAAATCGTGCGTATCTTAAAAAGAAAGCCAAGAAAAGCTATAACCTTATTTTTAATTGTTTTTCTACTTGGAGTGCTCTCATCAGGAGCTATTTTTGTTCGTCATGCTATTTATCAAACAGAAGTTAATTTAAGAGCGCAGCTACCAGCAGTAGCAACACTTGAGTGGGCGGAATTGCCTGATTGGGAATTTTTAACCCCTGATCATTTGGAAGAGAATATGCAAGTTTTTGAATTATTAAATCCAACCACTGATATGGTTGAGGGAATTGGCTCTCTTACGTATGTTAAAGATTATGACTTTAGAAAGTAGCAGTGCTATGTTTTCTCAAGATTTGGAATTGGTTCACTTATCAATGATTGAGGGTTTAATCCCTGCTGAAATGATACAAGCCAATCCAGAGATTAAGGAGGAGTTGGAGTCATCCATTTTTAGGTTCCGTGAAATAGGCGGTTATGTGGAATTTTTTAGTAATGGAGCACCTGTGGCCCATGGTATCTACTCTTTTTGCGGAAGCTAATAACCTACAAATTGGATCCACCTTTGAGTTAGAGAATAATGTATATAATTCAGAGTTGATGATCTCAGAGGGGGTTGAAGCTGTAGATTTATATAATCAGATATATGTACCCCATCAATTGTTAGAGGAAATAGAACGCTCTCTTTTCTTTTATCGGCAACAAGTTCAATTAGCTACGGCCGAAATGGAGGGGTTTTTATTTGATACAGGAACAACTGAAGAGAATCCATTAGAGCTTTTTGCCACTTTTATTTTACATGACTCACGAGACTTTAATGCCTTTTATGAAGTAGCCTCTAATATTCTTCCTGAAGGTTGGCAAGTCGCTGATACCTCGGGAGCTTTTGCACCTATAAGAAATTCAATGAATACGATGCTATGAATTTCACAACTTATTTATGGAGCAGCTATCGTTTCAACTATTCTCATTTTAAGTTTAATGATTACTCTATTTTTACATGATCGAAAATACGAAATCGGGATTTATCGTACCTTGGGAGAAAGAAAAAGTAAAATTATTTCTCAAATTTTATTATTTCGATAGCTGCCATGATATTTGCTGTGTTTACAGGACAGCTCTTTTCAAGTGTTATTTCAAGACAAATGTTAGAACAAAATTTAATACGTCAAGAGCAAGAAGAGCCTTTTGTTGGATTTTCGGAAGGAATACCTCAAGAGTTACTCCTATTTGATCCAGGTCCAATGTCTGTCTCTGAAATGATGGATGCCTTTGATTTATCCCTTGATGCAAGGAGTATTCTTTATTTTTTCAGTACAGGAGTTGTCATTATTTTGCTGTCAACTGTCATTCCCTTAATCTATGTGCTTCGATTGGATCCGAAAAAGATTTTGTTGCAAAGTCAATAGAGCACTAACCACTCAAATCAAGCAAGCACACCTAGAATCTTTATGGTAGTTGTATTCTAAAACATCTTTTAAAAATGGGACCGATTTTTGATCAATATCATTAACTTAGACGATTGACAAAATGAAAAGAAAATGATTTAAGGATTTTTGATTTCCTTTCATCATCTTCTTTTTTTCTATGAAGTCGATTTAAATTCCGCTTCCTTTAAATAGTGGAAGACCTTGGGATCTAATTTTTCACATTGTTTGGGTAAAATGGCTGAACTTGCGTCCACAATTTCACAAATTTCTATAAACTCATCTAATTCCATTTGCGTAGACAATCCTTTCTTTTTTAGAAGATAAAGAATGTTCTTAAATCCTGTGATTTTGAATAAAATAATTAGGTTGCTTTCTATATAGTCGCTATTCAAAATTTAGAAACTCCAGTGAGTTGAACTTTGATGGCCTCAACTGAATTCTTATTAGCTCTGCTTAAGACTGATTAGCTATTTTCTAAAACAACAATACCGAGTATATAGTCATTTCAACTAGTTTGGAAGTGTTAAGTTGGCGTATCACTTTAGTAATACCTAAAATATGGAATTTTTTTTTGCATACATACAATAAGAATCCCGATATTCAATTCCATTTAACAAAGCTCTCACTTTCATCGGTTTCGCTCTATATTCCCGATATACGAAGCTTTGAGCAATATTACCTGAAATCTTTTTTTACTCATTTTGACTTCTTTCACTAACAGCATTACCTACAACCTTAATACACTCTATTTTTTAGCATCATCATACTGGTCCTAAGCAATGATTGTAACTTAGCCATTTTATAACAATTAAAAAAACCCATAAATAAGTCTCTATTATCAACTACATAAAGCAACTAATATAAGAGATCTTATTTATGAGTTAGTTCCCCCATACAACCCAAATCTTATTCAATCCAATCTTTAAGAATAAAATAGACACATAGAATAAAAAAGACTTGAATCACATAAATTAGTTTATAAACCAAATCTTTTCTTATCCAAGATAGATACAGCATGAATGCTCCTATCATTAACATAACAAACAGTATCAAACCTCATCTAACCCTCATTATGTCCACCCTCTCTTTACTCCAATAAATCTTAATTATTTAGATTTTAATATTGAACTCATAAGTGGCAAAACATAAAAATCACACCCGATAAATTCCAAAGTCTTAAAGTCAATTAGCTAATCACGTGTTTCCTTTATTCATTTCATCAAATATCTGTATTATATTAAAACAGGAAAAATTACATAATTGTAGCAGTTATACACTTAGTTACACTCGGTCCAACAAGTACAAATACATTATTTAAAGCTTTAAAACAGATGTTTTTAACGTTTAATAAATATAGAAAAGACCGCAATAAAACGGCGATTTTAAATCTCAAAACGATAGCTAAAAGCTTTAATCCTATAACCACTTAGGTTCAATACGTAAACCATTCTTAATTCAAATGGTCCTCTAAATCCCCCTCCTCATAAAAACGTGTACCTGAAAGAACATTCTCAGAAAAAAACTTTCAGATACTTACTTATTATATTTTAAAATCTATAAATTCTTCTAAAAATAAACTATAATTAAATTACACCCGACAAATTCCATTATAATAGATAAAATTCTGACATAAGTAAGAGGCGATTTATAATGAAAGAGTATATTGGGAAAACTATCAAGAGATTTCGGACTAATAAACTAATCTCTGCAAGAGAACTTTGTCATCGTATTTCTACGATTCAACAATTATCTAATATAGAAAATGGAATTCAAATACCTTCAGCAGAAAAATTTATTTTGTATTTAGAGCGGTTAAATGTTGGTTACGAAGAATTTATTTTTCTAATGGAAGACGATTACTTAAAAGCAAAAATGCTTATGAGAAGAAATCTTGCAGAATATGTTAAACGACACAATATAATGGGATTACAAAACTTAGCAGAGGAAGCAGGTGAATTATTTCATCAATACGAAGATATTTACTTTCAACACGCGCAATCAATGGCTTTTGCAATGTCTTGTTTACTGGAAACTAATTTTGATTACGAATGTGCTAGAGAACACCTTCAAACCATTGAAGATTATTTAATCGATATTGATGAGCTAGGCTATTATGAAATCTATTTAGTTAGCCAATGCATATTTATGTTCGAAATCGAAACAGCCCTTTCGTTTGGTAAAAGAGCTTTAGAAGCTATAGAAGATCGTTATTTCTTTTATAAAAATGAAATCGAAAGCTGCATATTATTAACTAACTTAGCCATATACTGCCTAGATTATAAAAAATATTATCATTCATCGCTAAAATTTTCTCAGCTTAGCTTTAATTTAGCTGCTTCTAATGATGATGCCACATCAGCTATTCATGCAAAAATTATTACTCAGGTTGCTTATTTTAAACTCCAGAACGGATTATTTAATTATGAGTATCTCCTATCACTGATTGATACTTTTAAACTATTGGAATGGCAAGGACGGTATCAGCATTTAATGAACTTTATCAAAAAGCATGGTATTGTTGTAGAATAAACCCCAAAAAGCCTCTAATGATTGAATTAGAGGCTTTTGGGAATTTTTAAATAATATAATTTATTTGATATTCAAATTCTAATTGACTCAGACCTGTTTCAAATAATTCTTTCATCTTAGTAATTGTGTCTTTTGGGTAAACATATTTTCCATAACCAAACTGTCCATATTTATAAGTCCGTTGATCATCGTCCATAGGCAACTGAGTTTCAGAAAAAACCTGTAAGATATGATTTTTTGCTGTTGGCGTGTATCGATGTGAAATCACTTCAAAAGTTATAGGATGCTTTGTTACTTCTTTAGGTATCATGCTCTTCATCAGATCAATCATTTTCAAATAATCAGCTTCCCAGTTTGGGTAGACAAACACAGGTGCAATTAAAAATCCAACTGGATATCCAGCTTTAATAGCTTTAACAGCCGCTTCTAAACGTTGCTTAACCCGAGGTGTCGCATGCTCAAAGTTCGTAATCACATAATCTGTATTGATAGAAAAGCGTATTTCCGTATGGTTGTTATGATCAAGTGATAAGAGGCCATCGATATTTTGAAATTTAGTAACAAAGCGAAAACGTCCATTTGGCTCCTTAGCAAAAAATTCAATGGTTTGTGCTAAGGCATGAGAATACGGCTCAACGGGAACAGGATCAGATGTAGCAGCCCCTTCAAAAATAGTGGGGGTATGAGGACCCTTTTCAATATAATGACTGGCTTTCTCTAATACTTCATCGGTATTAACGTACATTCGAACGTAAGGTTTATCTTTTAAGTTCGTATTTAGGTAACAGTATTCACAGCGACCACTACAACCTGTGACTAGAGGCAGTTGATAATGAGCTGAAGGCTTACAAGATTGAAATTTTAGGCTTCTTCGAACTCCTATGACCAATACATGCTTCCCATATTCGTATTTTTCTTGAATCGTTTTTCCACGTAAAAAATTAACACGGTTGTTTTCTAGAATTGTAACTGGTTTATCCATTTCTTCAAATTGCTTTTTTAATGTTTGCCCCAAAGGATAATTTAAAGCATCTTTTTCAATATAAACATAATGAGGTTTAAACATGGATTAACTCCTTTCTTCGTATCATCTTTAGTATTCTATTCTTGTGCAATATCTTACATGATTTTAAAGATTTCATAAAAAAATAGCTTCCCAAAAAGATTTCTCCTTTTTGGAAGCTGTACATTTAGGTCGACTCTACATTAAATTCAATAGGTATTACATATAAGAACTTGTTTCATCATGATCTTTTGAAAAGGGATTATAATTCCTTCCATAGACTCATATAGGGCAATGTGATATTGAATATAAATTGGTAAAAGTACCCAGTATAGACGTAGTAGATACTAGGAATCTAGAAGGCTATTAATATGATCTATAGAATAGTCTGAAACCTTAAATACGTCACCAAAAATCACAACGTCGCTATGATTTTTGGTGACAAAGAAGGCTATCGAATATTGACACCTATAATGGTAACAAATTTGAAGATTTTCTCCCCTTTGAGCTTTAATTTAATAATTAATACTTTTTCTTGAGATAATCTACTAATAGTCAATCTCTATTTTTTTCAATTAATAATGTAGTAATTTCTCTAAATCGTCAAAGAAATAATCAGTATTTTTTATCATTTCTTCTAGCTTTTTCCCCTCTAGATTTAAAAAATAATTAAAGAAAACTGTTTTAATGCCTACTTTTCTTGCTCCTTCAAATTCATTTGAACCTCCATCTCCAACAAACAGACATTTATCTGGAGTGATTTTCATCTTTTGGAGGGCATATGAGTAGATTTCAAATTGAGGTTTTAGATAACCTACTTCATGGGAGAATATAGCTGCATCAAATAGATCGTAAAGTGGAGATTCTGACCAGTACTCTGTATCAATAATATCTGCATTACTGATTAAACAAATTTTCTTCCCACTTTGCTTAATCTCTTCAAGTGCTTTTATAATGTGTGGTTCTACATTCTTTAATGCTTTTTTAAATCTTTTCTTTCGAAGTTTCAAAATTTCTTTTGTTTCCAAATCAGTAGCTTCAAATTTTGCCTTTTTAACAATCTGCTCTATTATTTTTACTGGATTCTTCTCTTCACCTTTCGCTCTTTCATCATATAACTGCCAATCCTCAGAATACTTCTCCCACTCACTTTGTGTTAAATTCAACACGTCATATTCATTTTTGCCATCAAGGTATTGAGGTTCTACTAATGTAAAGAACAAGTCGAAGAATATTACCTCTACTTTTTCCATCATACAATCACCCTTTCATTATAAATATTTCTATATTTAAAGCCTTAATCTATTTTTGTTCTCTTAGAACAGTTTGAAAATTCCTCCTCTCTGTTGTAAATATCTGTTATTAACTGTTTAATAAGTTACCTCTTCTTTTGAATAAAAACCATTTTATATAACCTTTAAGGTTACTATCTGAAATCCTCTTTCTTGTAAGATCTTACATCAACACTTTCTTTGGAATTATAAATCAAATCTACAGCAAACCTCCATATTGGAGTTCAATATATTGCTATCAATATCCAGAATTTTATCCTATATTTAAATACCATCTTAAAGCTTTTTCTTCTCCCCTCCGCAAGTAACCACTTTGTTACTTATTGCCCACATATTACCATAGAAAAAAGATTGACGCTATATCCTTTTAAGACTTTTTACAAATTTACTTGCAACTCTGTATTGCTTTTTCAATTAAAACGAAAGAGTTTTCAAATTGGATAAAAAAAGAAACCTGTTGCTGTCTAAGAAGACAAAACAACAGATTTCTAACCTCACATTACTTAACAAAGATACACTTATTAGTTTAGTTCCAATTCGACTTCTACTCCAAAATGATCCGATATCACTTCTTTATTTTCGCCATTAAAGATAACTGCTGACGATTTTACGTTAACGGGATGGTTGGTTAAAATATAGTCTAAACGTAAATCTTTTTTATTATTTCCCCATCCATCTATTTTACCAGTTACTGTCACACCACTATCTTTTTTTTCGGCAGCTGTATAAGTATCCATCCAACCTTTATGGATTAAATAATCATATCCTTCTTCACGTTCATTGGCATCATTATTAAAATCACCCATTAAAATATTTAAATGGTCTAAATTTAAATGAGTCATCATTTGATCGACTTGTTTAACAAATGGATCTTCTTCACTGTGATACCATCCAAGATGGCAGGTGTAAACGCTCAAAGTTTGCTCTTTATGGAGTAAATCTAACCCAATAATACGACGAGTATTGTAATTGGAAATATCGGTATTTTGAGAAACAACAAAGGATTTAGCTCCTGTGATTTCAAGTCGAGTTAAGATAGCAGATCCTTCTTCATATACGTCATACCCAATATGAGATATATCCCATACAAAACGATAATCTTCAACACCTAGTTTCATTAATTCATCTAACAAAACAACCGCATAGTTATCAGCCTTAACTTTTTCATCACTATTTTCATCAATTAATTGCATGACTTCTTGCAAAGCAATAACATCGTATTGCTTTTCTTTAATAACTGCTGCTAAATGTTTAATTTTTTCAAGTTGATTTTCTTCTTGCCAACCGTGACAATTTAAAGTTAATAGTTTCATAATCTAATCTCCTTTTGTCTTTTGATTTAATATTCCTAGCATGACAAAGCATTAGCTCCCGAAGAAGCTAATGCTTTGATAAGTCTATAGACCTAGGATATCCTGAATCTCTGATTTTAATACATCAGCTTTAGGTCCGTAAATGGCTTGAATCCCTTTATCTTTAACGATGAGCCCTAATGCTCCAGATGATTTCCAGTCTGCTTGATTTCCAACTTTTTCTACATCTTTTACAGTAACACGTAGACGAGTCATACACGCATCAACTTCTTCAATATTACTAGCTCCACCTAATAATCCAATAATATCATTGGCTTGTGAACTTCCAGCTGCCGTATTTACTTCTGTAGTAGATTCTGATTCTTCACTGTAATTTCCAAGACGTCCCGGAGTTGCAATCTTGAATTTTTGAATGGCAAAGTTGAAAATAGCATAGTTTAATCCAAAGAATCCTAAGCTAAATAGTAAGAAGTTTAGCATATCTGGAACTAAACCGGCATTGGCCATCAAAGGTACACGTGTCAGGAGTTCAATAACTCCAAAGGCATGAATACGTAAATCAACTAAATCCGCTACTGCAAACGCTAATCCTGCTAAAATGGCATACACTAAGTATAACACAGGTGAGATAAACATGAACATAAATTCTAAGGGTTCAGAAACCCCAGTTAAAAACGTCGCTAACCCTGCTGAAATAAACATTGAACCATAAGCTGCTTTCTTATCTTTATCAACATTACGATACATAGCAAGTGCTGCTCCCATTAATGAAGCTGTTGTTAAAATAACTTGTCCAACTTTGAAACGAGCAGGTGTTACGTTTGTTAAGATGTATTCATAAGTTTCTACATCTCCTGAAGCACGTAAATTATTTAAGTCAGTAACCCATGCTAACCATAAAGACTCTTGTCCCGCTACGATAGAACCTGCATTAGGTCCTGTTAATACTTCATATGTTCCACCAAGATCTGTATAGTTCATCGGAATAGTTAACATATGATGTAATCCAAACGGTAATAATAAACGTTCTCCCGCACCGAATACGAAAGGTGCAACATATGGTGCTGTATCTTGTGATGTTGCAATCCACTCACCAAATGAATTTAACCCTCCTTGAGCAAATGGCCAAATAATAGATAATATAAAGGCCGTAACAACTGATCCACCAATAACCACGAAAGGTACGAAACGTTTACCGTTAAAGAAAGCTAGTGCTTGGGGTAATTTATTAAAATTGTAGTATTTATTAAATAATGTTGCCCCTAAGAAACCAGAGATAATTCCTACGAATACTCCCATATTTAATGCTGGAGCTCCTAATACTGAAGTAAAGTAGCTAGAAACTTGCATTTCACTTCCAAATAAAGATAACACTGTGGCTGCTGAATCTCCCAACATATCCTCTGATACGCCGAAGATAGCTCCAGTAATACGGTTAATTAAAATAAAAGCAATTAATGCTGAGAAAGCTCCACCGGCACGTTCTTTAGCCCATGACCCTCCAATTGCAACTGCAAATAAGATATGCAAGTTTCCAATTAAAGCCCATCCAATATCTTCCATAATACGAGCGATAAGTTGAATAATCGCAACTTCTTCACCTGACATTCCAATTAATTTTCCTAAAGATAACATTAATCCTGCTGCAGGCATAATAGCAATAACTACCATTAAAGACTTTCCAAACTTTTGCCAAAAATCAAATGACATAAATTCTGGTTTTTTCATTTTCATTCTCCTCCTGATAATTTTACAGTTTTACTTGATGTCGCTTATCTATACAGATTGTTACAAAAATGACCTTATATTGGTATCACTTTTTTACAACCTTTACATATCACGTTTAGTTAACTTGTCTATTAGAATTGGTAAACACGAGTTTCAAAGGGTTTAAGTGTTATTTCATAAGTTGCATTATGGGCGGCAACTTTGTAATTAGCTAACTTTAATTGTTGAGAAGATATAGTTAAGCTTCCTAGATCTATCTTCTCCACCTTAGTCCCTAAATTACAAATAATAACAGCTGTTTTTTCTCCTAAGGTTCGAGTATATACAAAGACTGTAGGATGCTCTTCTAACAGTAAATGATAAGTTCCGTAAGTATATAAATCATCTGATTTACGTAAACGAATCATCTTTTTGTAGAAACTTAAAATTGAATTTTCGTCGTTTTCTTGACTTGCTACATTAATTTTTGAATAGTTGGGATTCATCCCTAACCAAGGCTCTCCCGTTGAGAAGCCTCCATTTATGCTTGCATCCCATTGCATCGGAGTCCGGGTATTTCCACGAGACGTATGCCAAATTAATTCCATAATATCTTCGTGTTTTTCACCTTGCTTTAATTTCGAATAATATAATCCTGTACTTTGAACATCTTGATATTCTTCGACTGTATCAAATTTAACATTTGTCATTCCAATTTCTTGACCTTGGTAAATAAACGGAGTCCCTTGCATTAAGAAATACATGGTTGCTAGAGCTGTTGCACTTTCACGCCAATAATTTTCATCATCTCCTAAAGCAGAAACAATACGAGCCAAATCATGATTTTCAATATACAAGGCATTCCATCCACGATTTTCTAACCCTTTTTGCCACTTAGTGAGGGTCTTTTTCAAGGAAACAAGTTCCTGTTGTTCCTTGCTTTCTTTCCAAAGATTCAAGTGTTCAAATTGGAAAACCATGTTAAACTTACCTTCAGCTTCACCTACCCATAAGTGAGCGTCATCCACTTGAACGCCATTAGCTTCACCAACTGTCATAATATCATATTTAGCAAATGTACGATCTCTTAACTCTTCTAGTAAAGGATGAATCCCTTCCACATTCATATGTTTATCAAATGATGGAACAAATGGTAAGTTTTTAGGGTTTGGTAAATCTGTTAAACCCGGCTCTTTTTTAATATGACTAATGGCATCGACACGGTAACCATCAATTCCTTTATCTAACCACCAATTGACTATCTTATACAAAACTTCACGTACTTCTGAGTTTTCCCAATTTAAATCGGGTTGTTTTTTTGAGAATAGGTGCATATAGTATTGCTCTGTCTTTTCATCAAATTCCCAAGCAGAACCACTAAAAATACTTTCCCAGTTATTAGGCTCTTTTCCATCGATTCCATCGCGCCAAATATACCAGTCACGCTTTGGGTTGTCTTTTGATGAACGTGATTCTATAAACCATGGGTGTTCATCGCTAGTATGGTTAATAACTAAGTCAATGATCAATTTCATACCGCGATTATGAACCTCTTTTAATAAGATATCAAAATCTTCCATTGAACCAAATTCATCCATAATCCCTTGATAGTCACTAATATCATAACCACAATCGTCATTAGGTGACTTATAAAATGGACAAATCCAAATAACATCTATTCCTAAATCTTTTAAATAATCTAACTTTAGGGTAACTCCTTTTAAGTCACCAATCCCATCTCCATTTGAATCCATGAAGCTTCTTGGGTATATTTCATAAGCAATTGCTTCTTTCCACCAGACTTTCTTCATATTATTAACTCCTTTTATTAGTCTATGCTAGCTGATAAGACAATATTCTTGTTCAGAGTTACACTCTTACCTCATATAACGTATAGATTATATCACTTCTCTTTCCAAAAAAAAGACTCCCTTCCACCTGTAACCGATGTCAGATTACTTTTTACCTTAAAAAAATGCTACAAGGCTCCCGGATTTATATAGGGCAGATTAAAAGCATTAACGTTTGAAAGCCTACCCTTCCCTAAGACTAAGTACTCTTATTATGGTACAAATCTTTATAATCAATCCTATAAAACATTCCTTTAAGTTGCTTGTCAAAGCTTCAAAGACCTAGAATCGTTCCTTCCTTGTACTTATTCTCATAAGCTATCGAGAGGTTAGTTTATCTTTCACGTTTTCTCTAAGCCAATCAGACGTAAAAAAAGAGTTTACTAATAGTAAAACTCTAGTTTTAGTTTATCAATCACAGAAGATGTGAAGATTTTTCCAAAACAAATGTTTTTTTAATGGTTACCTAGTTGATTTCTTATAAAATAAAAAGCAAACATAATAAGCATCCAATTTAATAATCTGCGTTGACCGCCAGTAAAAATAGGAATGTACGACGTAATTTGAGGAATGATAAGAAGAACGAGGATGAAAATACCAAATTGAAGAAAATCTCCCTTTTTTGAAATTAACCCATAAACCATACAAACTAAAGAGATAATAAGAAATATATGCATGTAAAGCCTCCTTAATAGCAATCATATGAATTGATTTTACGTGTTTTTAAGACTTAAATCAAGTAAATTAACCGTATAATTATTAAATAAATAAGGTTTTTTTTTAAATATAAATCCTGTTTATATTGGCTTATGGATTGTCAAGACCTCACCTATATGGAAGAAGATTGATTAATTTCCTTATTTTAAGTATTTGAAAACCATCGAAATCGCTCCCCAAAAATTAAAATCCAAAACGAAAAAAGTTGAAAAATACCTGGTAAAAATCGATTATGACAAAGAGACTGGGGAAGTAAAAGACATTCAAACTAAAATAGCGATAAATTGGGATAAAATAAAAGAAGAACAATCCCTTTTCGGCTATTACACAATCCTGACATCAGAGTTAGAAAAAACAGACGCTGAAATTATCAATAAATATCATGTGCTTTCACGAATTGAAGATTCATTTAGAATTATCAAAAATGATTTAGAAGGCATGATTCGTTTGATTCAATACAAAATACTGAAACATAATGACAAGGATACGCTTAATTCAAATGGTTGGGAATCCCGAATAACGACCGAACGAATTCGTGATAGCTTGAAAGAGTACAAGGCCGACATCTTGCCAAATGGATATTATAGATTGAACAAACCGACTGAAGATTTGAAAATCATATTAGACGCTTTGGAAATAGACGGTGAATTAAAGTTACCAACCCTTTCGGAGTTACAAAAATTGAAGTCAGAAATTAAGAAAAAAGACTTTTTTTGTACCTGAGTTTTTATAAATTTTTAAAACGCCCAAAACCATTGGAAACAGTGGGTTTGAGCTTTTTTTTATCTATTTTACTCCCAAACTCGGGTTATAGGCGTCTTCGTTAGGTCAAAGTATCAAATTACTACAGTATTCGAGCTCCAGCAGGAAAAGGGATCTGATATCAAGAAACTTTGTTACAGCGTAAACAAGCAATAGCACTAGCTATTGCTTGTTTTTGTTTAATTAACCTGTCCATTACAACTTAACAGGGAGTAGTTCACTTTAATTTGCATTCTGTTTTAGTCACTGAATGAAGCATTTTCCTGTTCTTTGGATCTCTGTCTATTTCTACATGTATACTTTGGACACCTGATTTCATTCCAATCCTTAATCTGAGACTACGTATTGATTGATGGTGCCAGAGAAGTTTTCCTCATTCCAACTAAGTGTATTTTCACCCCAATCACCCCATGTAATTAGACCTATTTCAGCATTATATGACCCTGAGTCTGGACTAAAAATCAGTTCTGGTGTTTTTCCATTTGTCTTTCGAATAAAAATGCCTTCTGGTGCAGTTGATCCTGAGTCAAGAGTAATCAATTGATTATATACTTCTAGAACATTTAAGTCCAACCCTTCTAAAGGAGAGAGATCTGTTATTTGATTGTTACCTAAACCTAACTGTTTTAAATTATTAACCTGACTTAAAGGCTCTAAGTTTTGTATTTGATTGTCATAAAGCCATAAATTGGTGATTTCTAGTCCCCTTAGCGGTTCTAACTCTGCTATTTGATTATTATTGAGCGTTAGAAATCGTAGATTACTAAGATTTCCTAAGGGTGTGATGTCCTCTATTTCATTATCAGCAAGGCGCAGAACTTCTAAATTTTTAAAATGTTGCATTCCTTCTAGATTACTGATTCCTAAATTATTTAGGACGAGTTCGTCTTGTCTATTTTCCAACTCCTCTAAGGTTACTGGCTCTGTGACTTGCCTATTAAAACGTCGTGCCACACCCCGTGCCAAATTCTCATCTGGAAAGTAATCTAGGAAAGTTAAAAATGTATTTTGTTGAATAATTCCGGAGAAGTTTTCCTCATTCCAACTAAGTGAATTCTCACCCCAATCACCCCATGTAATCAGACCTTTTTCAGCATTATATGATCCTGAGTCTGGAGTAAAAATCAGATCTGGTGTTTTCCCATTTGTGTTTCGAATAAAAATGCCTTCTGGTACAGTTGATCCTGAATCAAGAGTAATCAATTGATTATTTACTTTTAGAAGATTTAATTCCAAACCTTCTAATGGAGAGGTATCTGTTATTTGGTTGTCATCAAGCCATAAATTGTTGATCGCTAGTTCACTTAACGGTTCTACCTCTGATATTTGGTTATTATTAAGAGTTAAAAATCGTAGACTACTAAGATTTCCTAAAGGTGTGATGTCCTCTATTTCATTATCAGCAAGGCTTAGAGCTTCTAAATTTCTAAAATGTTGCATTCCTTCTAGATTACTTATTTTTAAATTATTTAAGACGAGTTCGTCTTGTCTATCTTCCAACTCCTCTAAGGCTACTGGCTCTGTGGCTTGCCTATTAAAATGTTGTGCAACACCCATTGCCAAATTCTCGTCTGGAAAGTAATCTAGGAAAGTTACAGCTTTATATTGTTGAATAATCCCAGAGAAGTTTTCCTCATTCCAACTAAGTGAATTCTCACCCCAATCACCCCATGTAATCTGACCTTTTTCAGCATTATATGACCCTGAGTCTGGAGTAAAAATTAGATCTGGTGTTTTGCCATTTGTGTTTCGAATAAAAATTCCTTCTTGTGCAGTTGATTTCGAATCAAGAGTAATCAATTGATTATTTACTTGTAGATTATTTAATTGTAATCCTTCTAAAGGAGAGATATCTGTTATTTGATTGTTACCTAAACCTAACTGTTTTAAATTTTTAACTTGACTTAGAGGCTCTAAGTTTTGTATTTGATTGTCATAAAGCCATAAATTGGTGATCCCTAGTCCCATTAACGCTTCTAACTCTGCTATTTGATTATTATTGAGCGTTAGATATCGTAGATTAATAAGATTTCCTAAAGGTGTGATGTCATCTATTTCATTATCAGCAAGGCGTATAACTTCTAAACCTCTAAAATGTTGCATTCCTTCTAGATTACTGATTCCTAAATCGTTTAAGATGAGTTCTCCTTGTCTATTTTCCAACTCCTCTAAGGCTACTGGCTCTGTGGCTTGCCTATTAAAATGTTGTGCTACACCCCGTGCCAAATTCTCATCTGGAAAGTAATCTAGGAATGTTTGGTCTTCTCCTGAAGGCAAATCAATCTTAATGCTGGTTTGATTATCATTTTCCCAAATAGGTTGATCTAATATTGGTAAATAATTTACTTGAGTTCTTGTGCTTTCTTCAATAGGGAATCCCCACATCTCAAAGAACGGAATTAGATTTATCCTAGAAATATGTGAAGTCTCCACAATAAAACTCTGCATTCTTTGGTTATCATTGGCTGGAAGATGTCTTGGATCCATATTTCGATAGCGTGCATGTAATCTAGGATAAAATTCTTCTCCAAATGTTAAGTGTAATTGCCAAAACATGGCTAGCTTTCTAAAATCACCCTGATTATTAAACACTTTATTATCCGATGCCAGGTATGTGCTCACTGCT
>Ga0153974_1000164_pt1 | contig 15829 bp, 11 predicted proteins | sample TSGA058MetaG_FD_104741 | JGI IMG/M metagenome (GOLD analysis project Ga0153974, IMG submission 104741) | Attine ant fungus gardens microbial communities from Georgia, USA - TSGA058 MetaG | ecosystem: Host-associated > Fungi > Mycelium > Unclassified | place: USA: Georgia, Yuchi Wildlife... | reverse complement strand
TCAATTTATAAACTCTTACGTATTGCCAGATCCATTTAAGTGACTCCATTACCTTTCACCCCTTCAAAAAACACATATTAAATTACACCATGAGTATTATAGCGCAAAGAATTTAAAGAATAAATGTATTATATTATGCTATAATGATGGAACATTCTGTATATGTCTGGAATGTTTTTAAAAAAAGTATATAATAACTTATATTAGGTGATTTATAAGGCGTAAATAGTTGCGAATCATCCTTAGATATAAAAGAATGTTAGTATTAAATAAGGGGGATTTATTTATGATTGATTTATCCAAATTAAACCAAGAAAGCTTTAATCCTGAGATTTTATATGTTTACTATCATCAAAAAGAAAAGTCTACAACTCCAAATCATGCCCATGACTTTTTAGAAATAAGTATTATTATGAGTGGTGAAGCTGTCTACTTTGTTGAAGGGGAAAGCTATCCTGTTCAGCAAGGCGATGTTCTACTTTTCAACCCAGGCGTGAACCATTATGAAATAATAAATGAAAGCAGTATTTGCGCACAGCTTCATATTGGTTTCCGTAATTTTCTAATGGAAGGGTTTGCCCATGATTATTTTCCTATTTCTAAACCTTGTATTAAATTAAAGAACTATCAAGATGAATTGTTTGAGCTTTCAAAAAAGATAAAAGATGAAGAAAAACAAAAACTACCTGGATATGAAATTGTATTGAAATCGTTACTTAGTCAATTAATCATTACCTTAATGCGAGATTTAACTTCGGCGACTCATGTAGCTAGTACAAGACATCTTTCGTTCGAATCTTTTGTTGATAGGAAGCAAATTGTGAACACAATTATAACGTATCTGTCAGAAAACTATATGAATGAAATTTCTTTAGAAAAACTCTCTGAGAATATGTATCTAAGTTCAATTTATATTTCTAAAATCTTTAAAGAAGAAACTGGAGATTCACCTATTAATTATTTAATTAAATTACGGCTTTCTCATGGCTATAGATTATTAGAATCTAAAAAATATTCTGTAAAATCTGTTTCTAAAAAAATTGGTTACAAGGATGCTTATTATTTTAGTAAAGTATTTAAAAAGCATTACGGTTATCCACCCTCATTTTTGTTAAAAAGAAATGATAACAAATGCAATACAAAAGACGGTTAAAAGTAGGAAGACTTTTAGAACCGTCTTTTTATTGTTATAAGATAGGAGTTGTTTTTTAAACAAAATGAATCTGTTACTTTCACAACTATATGTAGCAAGATAAAGAGATGGTGGTTAAGAATTTTATTTTATTAAATTAGTATCCCCTTTTTATCTATACTTAATATGTAATGATATGTTCGAGGTTTAAGAATGACAAGTCAAACATTAAGAATGAAGGGTTAACTAGATAGACTAGGTGGGAAAAGACCATTGTGAAACCAGATTTCAAAACGTAATTAATATATTTTAATTTAAAGCTAGTTTGACATAACATTATAAAATTAGTAAGATAAAAGAATGTATTTGATGTCATATAATTAAGTAAATCTTCCCGGCTCCATAGACTTCCTATAAAAAATCTCAAATAGGTCGGAGCTACATAATAAAAAACAACCTTTTCAAAGCTTCTAATTGTGTAAATATCCTTATAGATAAGAGGGTGTTTTTATACTAGCGATTGCATTTTTTCTTAAAATTCTGTAAAATAAGAAAGGTATAAGAAAGGAGGTTATTTATGAACTGGGGAACAATTATTTTTACAATATTACTAGGAGCTGCTGTTGCAATCCTTATTTCTTTGCGTCGTGAGGCCAAAAAGAGTGTTATTCCATTATCTGAAAAAGAATTTATTACTAATATGCGTAAAGGACAATTAATCGACCTCCGTAAAAAAGAAGAATTTGAAAATGGTCATATAAATGGGGCAAGAAATATTCCTTCTGCTACTTTAGCTCGTAGTATTGGAAAAATTCGAAAGGATTTACCTATTTATCTATACTGTGAGCAAGGAAAAAGAAGTAAGCGTGCTGCTTTCCTTCTTAAAAGTAAAGGTTATGAGAACATTTATCAACTTGATGGCGGATTAGAAAACTGGTCTGGAGCCCTTAAAACAAAAAAAAATAAATAATCAGTTGGTGTTACTATACTTTAGTAACACTTTTTTGCACTAAAATGCTAGACACAATTGATTTTTGGCAGTTTAAGAACCATATTGCGCCTATAATTGGCCTGTATAACTCAAATAATCTGGGTTTAAGAAGACATCAGATACGTTTATATACAGTAAAAAAGTTACAACTAATCATTTGCTCAATTACCAGAAAGCAAATCTTAAACATGAATATTTAAATTGGCAGTTATTTTTTCCATAAAAAAACACACATAATTGTGTGTTTTATTGCTGGTTTAAGTAAGCTTTAACTAATGTACTTACAAGAAATCCGTCAGCCCGACCTCTTGTTTAAGGAGCAACCATCCCATTAACTTTCCCATATCAGAAGGCTTATTAGCGTTAATCATTTTAGCTACTTCAGAAATTATTTGTTTAAGCTCTTCTTCCGTCAGTTGTCGAGGTAAGTAGGCACCATAATACACTAATTCTTGCTCGATTTTAACACTAAGTCTTCACGATTTGCTTCAGTAAATTCCTTTATCGACTCACGACGTTATTTTACTTCACGTAATAAGACAGTCAATTCTTGTTCTTCAGTCAATTCTGAAACTCCAATATGAACAGCTTCATTTTGTAATGCAGCCTTTAGGAAACGAATAACCGACCGTTGTTACTCTTTCGATTTCATCGCTACTATCATATCAGCATTTAGTCTATCGAGTAATGCCACTAAAATCACCCATTTTAAAATTAGAATTTGCTACGTTTACTTGCAGACTTACGTGCTGCTTCAGATTTTTGTTTTTTCTTAATACTCGGTTTAACGTAATATTCACGTTTACGAGCTTCAGTAAGGGTACCTACCTTAGATACTTCTCTCTTAAAACGACGTAATGCATCATCTAATGATTCGTTTCTTCGAACTACAGTTTTAGCCACCACTAACCCTCCTTCCGCTTCGCCACGATTAACATTAATATTATAGCATTGAGTTCCATTACTGTCAATGACTGGGTAACGGAATTCGCAAAGATGAAGCTAGGTACTATATTAAAGCTTCCTAAGGGCTTAAATTTAACTTAATTAATGAATTATTAGACTACGAAAATAACCCTCGATCAAATTAAGGACTAAGGGTTGTAGCCTTATTTATTTATGAAAGCATCTACTGAAAATTTTAAGTTATATTTTGCTTTAAGCTCTCATAGAGCTATCGAGATTTTATTGTGAATTGATAACTTTGGTAATGGTTCCAGACAAGTTAGTATCCTCACGTCAAATTAGTGTATTTTCTCCTATACCTGTCCAAGTAAATCATTTCATACTCTATATGATATAATCCTCCAGTAGGATTGAATAGAAGGAGCTTGCCCATAACGTATTCTAATAAATACTCCCTCTAGAATCAAGTGTAGTTAATAATGGATAAATTCGTTCCCATCCAAATTAAGAACAGATATTCCAGTTAAATGTTGCACCCCTTCTAAGTCACTGATATTCCACGTATCGTACCTGTTAAGTTATTTAACTCTTCTTCACTGACTTCATCGGTTGTTACTTTCCAAATCTATCTGCTACGACTTGAGTTAAGCTTAAATCCTGAAAGAAGTCTAGAAAGGTTACTTTGTAATTGATCTATTAGCATCCTCAAATTTACCTCCATTCGAACTCCCCCCATCCTATGAATTGCTGGATTAGCTGTTAAGTGTAGTGTTGTCTGTTCTGCACTTGGATTTCCTCCAGTTGTTGGACTGTTTACATTGGCAATTGTCCTACCTAAATCCGATAATATAGAGTTGTAAATTCTGGCAAAAATTCTAGGGGATTATAAACTTCGTATCCTAACTCCTTAATGAAAGGAACAATAAAGGACATCTTTGTAGACTCTTCAATTTTAATACTGTCTTTTAGTAAATTAATTATTTTCGATAACAAATTCATGCTATTCATACGTGGAAAAGAAAGATAAAGCTGTAGATTTAATAGCTGATTTCTTATCCAGTTAGGAAAATCAAATAAAGGGACTGTCTAATTGACAAAACCCTTGATATGATGATGTTTCATAAAGTGCCACGATTAACAGCAGTTATTAAATAATTCAAGTAAAATAAATCATGGAAATAATTTTGTGTTATAATAGATGTGTTGATTAATCTTAGTTTAAAAAGGTGGAGTTTTATGAAATTTACAACAAATATTCCTAGTGATTGCTTTAATGCTTTCGCTTCTAAACACAATAAAAATCATTTTTCACAAAGCTATGAATGGGGAGTCTTTAAAGCTAAGTCCCCTGACTGGTCTTTTGATACGGTAGGCCTCGAAGATGATAATGGAAAATTAATAGCCGCTGCTCTTGTTTTAATTCGTAATCTTCCAGTCATTAAAAGTACCTTTCTTTACATTCCAAGGGGGTTTATTCTCGATTTTAGCAACAAAGAACTCTTAGAAATCTTCACCAAAGAAATGCAAAAATATGCAAAATCAAAAAAAGCAATTTTCTTTAAAATTGATCCCGATATAAAGTATGTAGCTCGTGATGTGGAAGGTCAAAAATTAGAAGGTGCTATTGAAAACGAAGCTCTAGTAAATAATTTAAAACAAATTGGATATCAGCATTTAGGATTTACTCAAGATTTTGACTCGAGCATTCAACCACGTTACACGTTTCGTTTAAATTTATCACCTTCTGAAGGTGATTTATTAAAGAATTGTCATTCTAAGACCCGCTACAATCTGAAAGTTGCACAAAAAAAGGGTATTGAAATTGTTGAAGGAAATCGCGATGACTTAAAAACCTTTGAGGAAATTATGCGTGTTACTGGTATTCGTGATGGATTTTTAACCCGACCACTTTCTTACTTTGAGAATATGTATGACACCCTGGCTCCTAATGGTATGTGTAAATTATATTTAGCAAAATTAAATACTAAACAAGCTCTAGACAGTCTTGAACAAGATTTAGCTCAAACTAAGTCCCTAGTGGAGCAATATGAAACCCAACTTGCAAATGATGAATTAACAGAAAAGAAGCGTCAAAAAATTAAAAATAAATTAGCTCCTGAACAAAATAAAATTAATAACTTGATTACCCAATTATCAGAAATTCAGAAACTTTACCAGGAACATCCTACAGGAATTGTGATGTCAGGGATTATTACCACTCATTTTGGAAATAAATCTTGGTATTTATATGGAGCAAGTGACAATGTTTATCGCGAATTTATGCCTAACTATTTAATTCAATGGCATGCCCTAACTAAAGCCAAAAGGGATGGATATGAAATTTATGACTTTTTCGGAATTAGTGGTAAGACAGATGAGTCAGATCCTTTATTCGGGCTTTATCGTTTTAAAAAAGGATTTGGTGGTGAATTTACTGAATTTATCGGTGAATTTGATTATGTCATCGATCCCCTCTTATATTATGTTTGGACAACTTTACTTCCACAATTTAAAAAATATAAAAAGAGATTAGTCAAAAAAAAATAATCATCAAAAAAAGAATGAACGTTTCAGTTTTGAATCGTTCATTCTTTTTAATTTCTCTATTTAATTACTTATAAAAACTACTTTTCACAAACTTAGAAATCATTCAAATTTATAGCTACCGATGGGGAATTATGCCGATATCGGGATAATAGACGTTATGCCGACATTATCGTTATGCCGAAATTGTCTATCAAATAAGTAATATATCAAGCTTTGCCTTTAAAATATCAGCATTTCCTATTATACTTAAAAAACATAAGAGTCTATGGAATCATAAATTAGGCGAAACAGCATCATGTAGTAGTAAAAGGTAACAAGTATCGTGTTACTTTAGTTGTAAGTTGTAAGTTGTATGATCAAAAATTCTTGAAAGCAGCTCAACCTTTTTACTTCTAGCACGTCAAATAGGGAATCATCAACAATAAGAACTTTAACCCGTTGATCTTTTGTAAGCTGCTCACATTTTAAAATGGCATGAGAACTTTCGCCAAGGGATGGTCTCTCTAGCCAAAATTTACGTGCGAAAGTGAGTTACACACTTTTAAGATTTTCACGAAGAATATCTTTTACTACCTCACGATCATCTAGTGCCACATTATTATCTTTCCAATATTGTAACTTCTGGTGACCACGGCCTGCAATAACAATAATATCATTTTTCTTTGCTTTTTTAATAACTGCTTCAATTGCCTTAATACGATCCACAATAATCTCATATTGATTTTCATCAACACCTGCTACCATTTCATCTAAAATATCTACTGGATCTTCTGAATGAGGATCGTCTGTCGTAAAAATTACATCATCTGCATAATCCACTGAAAGCTTAGCAATAACTGGGCGTTTCGTACGATCACGATCTCCAGGACAGCCAATCACAACTTTGACTTCATTTTGTTTAATATCATTAACAAATTCTAATACTTTCTCAACACCATCAGGAGTATGAGCATAATCCACAATAACAGTAAAATCTTGGCCTTCATTAATCAGTTCCATTCTTCCATCAATACACGGTAATGTTGAAATGAATTGAATAATTTTTTCAATAGGCATTCCAGCAGAAGAAACAGCCCCTATTGCGCTTAAAACATTATAAACATTAAAATTCCCAAGGAGCGGTGCATGAACTTCAAAAACTCCTTCTGAACATTTTAATGTGAATTTTGTTCCTGTAGCTGTCATCTGAATATCCTTAGCCACAAAATCTGCTTCCTTTTCAATTGCATAAGTGTAAACATTAGTTCCTTTTTCTTTTAGGCGTTTAACAATACGCACACCATATTCATCGTCAATATTAATAACAGCATATCCTCCTGGAGCTACTTTTGTAAACAATTTATATTTCGCTTCGAAATAGTCTTCCATTGTTGGGTGGAAATCCAAATGTTCTGCTGTTAAGTTAGTGAAAATCGTTGCCTTAAATTCACAATAATCTACACGATGAAGTGCTAACGCGTGAGACGATACCTCAATTGCAATATTTTCAACACCTGCTTGAACCATATTATAAAAAGTATTTTGAAGGCTCAACGCTTCTGGGGTTGTATTTTTAGGTTCTGTTAACATGCCAGCATATCGAATTCCGTTCGTTCCAATATAACCTACATGCCCCGGAAATCCACTTAATAAATGTTCCACAATGTAAGACACTGTAGTTTTTCCGTTAGTTCCCGTTACTCCAAATAAGTTTACTTTTTTCGTCGGTTGATTAAAAATTGCATGAGCTAGACGAGGCAATTCAACTTGAGTACTTTCAACCTTAATTTGTGGAATGTTCACACCTTCTACTAACTGTTCGCAAACAATAGCAACTGCTCCTGCTTCCTCAGCCTTTTTAGCAAACTGATGACCATCTACAGTATAGCCTTTAATACAAACAAATAAATCGCCTGGCTTAACTAAGCGATTATCTACATTAACTCCTGTTACTTCTAAATCATAATCTACATTAAATAATTCCTTAATATTCATTAATTCACCTCGTATCTTTTATTTTAAACTCATATAAAACAACTGCATCTAACTTATTATAATCTAAAAAGAGGAAATTAGTATAAAACGATTATTCTACGACACCTTCTGAAATTGGATAGTTGGCTTTTAAAACTTTAACCGGCACTACTTCTCCTACTAAATCCTCTGTTACCTTAAATTCAACTTTCACATAATTACTAGCATGACCTACATAATATCCTGGTTTTGATTGTGATTTATCTTCAGCAATAACTTGTAATGTTTTTCCTTCACATGAGCTTGCATATTCTTTTCCAAGTTGCTCACTTAAAGCTAATAATTGATTCACACGAATAGTTTTAACCATTTCTGGCACTTGATTTTCCATTACAGCAGCTGGCGTTCCATTTCGAATAGAATATGGAAAAACATGAAGTTCTGAGAAGCCAATTCGTTTCAACGTTTCCACCGTCTCATTGAACTCTACATCTGTTTCACCTGGGAATCCAACAATCACATCTGTTGTAATAGCCAAATCGTCAAAAATTGCACGTAATTCATTTACCTTTGATTCAAATTCTGCAATCGTATAATGACGGCGCATTTTCTTTAAGATGGCATCTGAACCTGCTTGAATGGGCATATGTAAATGATTAACAATTTTATCAGACATCTGCATAGCTTCGATGACTTCATCAGTTACCTCAGACGCTTCTATAGAAGAGATACGAATTCGCTTTAAGCCTTGGATTTTAATCAATTCTTTTAATAATTTCCCAAAGCTATAATCTTCTAAATCTTCACCGTATGATGCCGTATGAATTCCCGTTAAAATCACTTCATAATGACCATTAGCTACTAATTCCTTTACTTGCTCAATTACAATACTTGGCTTTTGTGAGCGAATTTGCCCGCGAGCCCAAGGTATAATACAGTAAGTACAAAAATTATTGCATCCTTCTTGAATCTTTAACGTTGCTCGTTTTCGATCTTTAAAATGAGAAACAGTTAACGTTTCAAACTCATCAATTTTAAAAATATTTTGAATTTGCGAAATCGGTTGACGTTCTTGATGATATTTTTTTACTAATTGAGGTATTTGATCTCGACCATGGGTTCCAATCACAATATCAACACCTTCGATATCCATAATTTCTTTAGGTTTTGTTTGCGCATAGCACCCCATAACACAAACAACAGCTTCAGGATTTTGACGTATAGCACGGCGAATAATCTGACGACTTTTTCGATCACCACTATTAGTTACCGTACAAGTATTAATAACGTACACATCCGCTTCCCCTTTAAAATCTACCTTCTGATATCCATCCTGATTAAAGAGTTCCCATACTGCCTCTGTTTCATAATGATTCACCTTACACCCTAACGTGTGAAATGCTACACTAGGCATCAAAAATCAATCCTTTCTCTAACCTACCCTGTTGTTATAATTCAAATTCATAAGAAATTGCACTTAAAATATAAATCGGTGCTGTCTCTGTTCTCAAAATTCTCGGTCCTAAGGCACATGGTAAAAAACCATTCTCCACTAACAAGTTTTTCTCACTATCACTAATTCCACCTTCTGGTCCCACTAAAACCAAAATTGAAGATCCAGGAAAAACCTTTTTCAATGCTTCTTTTAGCTGCGCCATCTCTCCTATTTTTGCCGTTTCTTCATAAGCAAATAGACAGACATCGTACATTTCCCTTAGTTTTAACAAATCTTTGAAGCTTACAACCGAGTGGACTGTTGGTAGAACTTGACGATGTGCCTGCTCTGCTGCTTCTTTTACAATCTTAGACCAACGCTCAAGTTTTTTAATTTCTTTTTTAACATCAAACTTCACAACACTGCGGTCCATTTTTACTGGGATAAAATGAGTCGCTCCACACTCTGTTCCTTTTTGTAGAACCCATTCAAACTTATCCCCCTTCGGTAGACCTTGAGCGATTGTTACCGATACCGGAAGCTCAACTTCATATTTAATTAAGCTTTTAATAGTTGCTAATACATCATTATTTTCAAAACTAATTTCTACAATAAAACTAGTTTTATTTTCATCACAGACAATCACTTCATCGCCAACCTTCATTCTCATCACTCGAATGATGTGATGAGCGTCATCTTCAGTTAAGCGCACTACCCCTGATTGAATTTGATCATTTTTTAAAAAGTAACGTTGCATCCCTATCCCTCCAATCTTATTTAGGTGAGCTAGTACTCGGAGAAGAAGAGCTAATCTCAAAAAGTATAGTTCTTTCTTCTAACTCTTCCTTTGTTTGAGAAGGAGAGCTAACGCTCGGTGAGTATAGCTCTTCTATCCCTTACTCCGTTCGAGAAGGAGAGCTAACAATAGCGACCCAGCCATTTTTTTCTCTAACTTCTAATATTTGAAAGTCATTTGCTGTTAAAGCCTTTAAAACAGATTCCTTTTCATGATGGACAATTCCAGAACAAATAAACAACTGATTCGTAGGTAATACCGTTTTTACATCTTCTAACATTCCAATAATAATGGGAGCTAGAATATTTGCGATCATTAAGGTTGGAGCTTGAGGTAATCCTTTAACGCCATCAATTAGATTATTCTTCTCAATTATTAAATTTTTACACTTATTTAGGGAAATATTTTCCTTTGCACGAATAACAGCCATCTCATCTAAATCCACTGCATAAACCCATTTAGCGCCAAGTTTAGAAGCGGCAATGGCTAAAATTCCTGACCCGGTTCCAACATCTACTACACCTTGTTCGGAGTTCATATATTGCGCAATTAATTCTAAGCATAATTGGGTTGTTTCATGGGTTCCTGATCCAAAGGCCATTCCAGGGTCTAATAAAACTTCAACTACTGATGGATTATCAGTTAATTCCAACCAGCTAGGCTTAATAACTAAGTTAGGAGTAATCATAATCGGTTGGTAATGTTGCTTCCATGAATTTGCCCAATCTTCTTCATCTAAAGTCTTGACCTCTAAAACCTTTTGATAAGGACTATCAAACTCTAAATTTAACAACAGCGTTCTAACTTCCTCAAGTTGTTTCTCAATATCTGCAGTAACGGCAAGATATCCTTTTACAATTATTCCGTCTTTTGGATAGTCAGCTTTACTTAATTGACATATTTCGCCAAAGTGATCCTCTCGTGGCTCGGTCATTATATTTGAATCTTCTAATAAGACTCCTTTTGATCCCGCTTCTATAAAAATATGACTAACTAAGTCATAAGCTTCATGTGTCGTATGAAAGCTAAGTTCTAACCAGTTCATATCGCCACCTCCTAAACCAATTTTCATTTTTTCATTATATCATAAAAGTTAGAAACAAAGAAACAAGGTCTCCCTTTTCTGAGTAATTTCTACTTTCTTTATGAATTTAATCCAGATCTTCAAAACTTAATCTCTTAAAACAAAAAATTGTGGAGATTATCCCCACAATTTTCATGTATTTTAGCCATTCCAATCTACTTGAAGGCTTTTTTTAATTTATTCCAGAGTGAATCGTTTTTGTCTTCTAACTGATCAAACTCTTGTAATAATTCACGCTGACGGTTATTGATTTTTTTCGGTACAACTAATTTAGCCTTAACGTATAAATCACCTTTTGAATCGCGGTTGATATATTTAATTCCGGAATTGCGAATTCTAAACTCAGTTCCTGGTTGAGTTCCTTCTGGAATTTTCAGAGCCACTCTTCCATCTAAGGTCGGAACTTCAATTTCATCCCCTAGAGCTGCTTGAGTAAATGTAATTGGCACTTCACAACGAATATCATATCCGTCACGAGTAAAGAAATCATGGGACATGACTCTAAAGGCTACGTATAAATCTCCACTAGGTCCATTATTACGTCCTGCCTCTCCTTGCCCTGTTAAACGAATTTGTTGTCCATTATCAATTCCTGCTGGAATTTTAACCTCAATAGTTTTCGTTTTATTTAGGGTTCCATGCCCATGACAAGCTTCACATTTATGTGTTATCTCTTGACCTGCTCCGCGACAGTCTGGACAAGTCGTCTGACTTTGAACACGGCCTAGAATCGTATTTTGAATTTCAACAACACGACCGCTACCGCTACAACGTGAACATGTTTTCACATCTTCTTTAGATCGAGCACCACTTCCGGCACATCGTGTACACTCTTCTTCGCGATTAACGACAATATCTTTTGTTGCCCCAAATGCTGCTTCTTCAAATGTGATGGTAATAGATTTTTTTAAATCATTTCCACGGCGAGGAGCATTTGGATTAGGGCGACCGCCACCGAATCCACCACCAAATGCACCACCAAACATACTTTCAAAAATATCTTCAAAGCCACCGGCTCCACCGAATCCACCACCTTGGCCTCCAAATCCTTCTGTTGCTGCATGCCCAAATTGGTCATATGATGCTCGCTTTTGCTCGTCACTTAGTATATCATAAGCTTCTTGTACTTCTTTAAACTTTTCATCGGCATCTGCTTCAGTTGAAACATCCGGATGATATTGTTTCGCTAGTTTACGATAAGCACGCTTAATTTCTTGTTCTGTTGCTGTCTTTGAGATGCCTAGCACCTCATAATAATCACGTTTTGCCATGCTTCATCCTCCTTATACTTACATACTATAACATAATCCCACTTATTAGGTCCATAGCTTTATCCTTAGGGGATTTTCGTTAAAAAGGTCAAAGTCATCGTAGACTTTGACCTTTTAATCTCATTCAGCAGCTCTAGGCCCCATCTCTACAATGGTAGAATTAAGCCACTAAGTATTAACTAATCTCTTAGGGCAAAGCCTACGTACGATAAGTCCATTGTTTAGGGATTACTTACTGAAAAGTTTACTTTGCTAGTTATTAAACTTCTCTATATTCTGCATCTACAACTGAATCGTCACCATCATTTGGTGTTGTTTCTCCATCTGCGGCTTGACCGGCTTCCGCTGCTTTTGCATATGCTTTAACTGCTAATTCTTGAGCAACTTTTTCAAGTTCTTCTTTACGAGCTTTAATTTCATCAACATTGTTTTCGCTTAATGCTTTTTCTAAAGCTTCTGATGCTGTTTCAATATTTGCTTTTTCTTCTTCAGTTACTTCTTCTCCAAGCTCTGTTACTGATTTTTTAGCAGCAAAAATTAATTGCTCAGCTTCGTTACGTAATTCAGCTTGTTCTTTACGTGATGCATCTGCGTCTGCATTTTCTTCTGCTTCACGTACCATACGATCAATTTCTTCCTCAGATAACCCAGAACCTGAAGTAATGGTAATACGTTGCTCTTTTTGTGTTCCTAAATCTTTTGCTTTAACATTTACAATCCCATTGGCATCGATATCGAATGTTACTTCAATTTGAGGCACTCCACGTGGTGCAGGTGGAATATCTCCTAATTGGAAACGACCTAATGTCTTGTTATCTGTTGCCATTGGGCGCTCACCTTGTAGGACATGGATATCTACTGCAGGTTGGTTGTCAGCTGCCGTTGAGAATACTTGTGATTTTGATGTTGGAATTGTTGTATTACGAGGGATTAAAGTCGTCATTACTTGCCCCATTGTTTCAATACCTAATGATAATGGTGTTACGTCTAATAATAAAACGTCTTTTACATCACCTTGTAAAACTCCACCTTGGATTGCTGCTCCCATAGCTACAACCTCATCTGGATTAACACCTTTATTAGGTTCTTTTCCTAATTCATTTTTAATTGCATTTTGAACAGCTGGGATACGTGTTGATCCACCTACTAATAAAACTTGGTGTAAATCGTTAGCTGTCATTCCAGCGTCTTTTAATGCTTGACGAACTGGTGTCATTGTACGCTCTACTAAATTAGCTGTCATTTCCTCAAACTGAGCACGAGATAAAGTTTTCTCTAAGTGTAATGGACCTGATGCATTCATCGAGATGAATGGTAAAGAAATTTGAACAGAAGTTACTCCTGATAAATCTTTCTTAGCTTTTTCAGCTGCATCTTTTAAACGTTGCATTGCCATTTTATCTGCTGACAAATCTACACCATTTTCAGCTTTGAATTCTTTTACTAACCAATCAATAACAACTTGGTCAAAGTCATCTCCACCTAAGCGGTTGTCTCCAGATGTTGATAATACTTCAAATGTTCCGTCAGCTAATTCAAGAACTGAAACGTCAAATGTCCCTCCACCTAAGTCATAAACTAAGATAGTTTGTTCACGATCTGTTTTATCTAATCCATAAGCTAATGCTGCTGCTGTTGGCTCATTAATAATACGTTTAACATCTAATCCTGCAATACGTCCAGCATCTTTTGTTGCTTGACGTTCCGCATCATTAAAATATGCAGGTACTGTAATTACGGCTTCCGTTACAGTCTCACCTAAGTAAGCTTCAGCTGTTGCTTTTAAGTTTTGTAAAATAATTGCTGAAATTTCTTGTGGTGTATATTCCTTACCTTCAATCATCTCTTTATGGTTTGTTCCCATATGACGTTTGATTGACATAATCGTATTTGGATTCGTAATCGACTGACGTTTTGCTACATCACCTACTTGGCGTTCTTCACCTTTAAATGCTACGACTGATGGTGTCGTACGTAATCCTTCTGGATTAGCAATAACTTTTGCTTCTCCACCTTCCATTATTGCAACACATGAATTTGTTGTTCCTAAGTCAATACCAATAATTTTACTCATAATTCTTCATCCTCCTGATTGTCTATTTAAATTGTTTTTTATTTGAGATTTTATTCGCTTACTTTAACCATAGCAGGTCTAATAACACGATCTTTTAATTTATAACCTCTTTGAAGTTCTGCTAGAACTATTCCTGATTCAACATCACTAACTGCTTCTTGCATAACAGCTTGGTGAACTGTTGGATCAAAAGGAATCCCTTCAGATTCAATAATTTCCACACCTTCTTGCGCTAATGCTTCAACTAACTGGTTATGAATCATTTTGAAACCAGTTAAGAAGGTAGTTGTTGACTCCTCTTCCACTGTTGCCGCTAATGCACGCTCAAAATTATCAATTGCTGGAATAATCTTTGTTATCACTGACTGAGCCCGATACTTCGACTCGCGTACTCGCTCTTCGTTCATTCGGCGCTTGAAGTTTTCTACTTCAGCTGCTTGACGTAACAGTTGGTCTTGTAACTGTTCAACTTGTTCTTTTAACTTATTGATCTCAGAGTCTACTGGTTGATCACATTGACATGAATCTGCATCGCATCCTTGATCATTTGCTTCTGTTCCAGCCTCTTGGCAACATGCTTGTTCTGTTTCTTCGTTGGCATGTTCTTGACTACATGTTTCTTTATTCTCATCTACTACTTTTGTTTCTTCCGTCAACTCATCCACCTCCTATTTATATAAATCAGACATCATTCGCGCAACATATTCTAATAATGGGATAATTTTTTGATACTCCATTCGAGTTGGACCGAGAAGAGCAATTTTTCCATATTCACGCTCATTAATCTGATAGGGTACTGTAATTAAAGTACAGTTCTCCATCGCTTTAATTTCATTTTCTTGACCAATTTTCACGGTTAATTGAGACTCGTTTGTCTTCCCCATCTCGATGACTTTCACAATTTCGTCTGCTTCAATCATATCGTATAAGTGGGAAACCGTACTTAAATCATTAAATTCCGGTTGCTTTAAAATATTAGTCTTACCACTCAATAAATAATTATTACTTTGCAGCGATTGAGTTAAAAGCTGAACAACTGTATAGAGTATTTCTTCTTTATAGGATATAAAGTCATATAAATGGCTTTGAAAGCTTTCTGTTAGCTTTTCTTGAACTTCATTTACATAAGTCCCTACCAGTAGTTCGTCAAGAGCCTTAATAATCGATTCCATAACAGTCGTATTAATCGTATCTGGCAACGTAATCGTTCGATTTTCAACGTGACCTTGATCAGTGATTAAGATTAGGACTGCCTGCTGTTGCCCAATAGGAACAAACTGAATTTTCTGAACACGACTATGACCATGTGAAGGCCCTAATAGAATTGATGTGTAATTAGTCAAATTAGATAATAGTTTAAGTGCTTCTTTTACAGTTGTTTCACGTTCAAATTGTTTTTGTGTTAACAATTGGTTAAAAGCTCCAATTTCAGGTGCGGTCTTAATAGGGTCTTTTTTCACTATATAATCCACATAGTAGCGATATCCTTTTTGACTAGGAATGCGGCCGCTGGAAGTATGAGTCTTTTCAATATACCCCAACTCCTCTAGGTCGGCCATATCATTTCTAATGGTTGCTGCTGAGAAATTTAGTTCATCTTTTTTAGATAAAACTCGTGAACCTACAGGTAGTGCAGTTTG
>Ga0153974_1000163_pt1 | contig 15857 bp, 12 predicted proteins | sample TSGA058MetaG_FD_104741 | JGI IMG/M metagenome (GOLD analysis project Ga0153974, IMG submission 104741) | Attine ant fungus gardens microbial communities from Georgia, USA - TSGA058 MetaG | ecosystem: Host-associated > Fungi > Mycelium > Unclassified | place: USA: Georgia, Yuchi Wildlife... | reverse complement strand
GCTGAGCGATTCATCCAGGTCCATCGAGCCGATCACGGTACGGATGTTGGTCTGCACCAGGGCGATCATCGCCACTTCCAGCACCGATACCTCGTAGGCGGCCTTGGCCGCGTCCAGTACCTGGAAGAACACCACGCCATCGACGCGCACGGCGGCGTTGTCCTTGGTGATCACTTCCTGGCCGGGCACGTCCAGCACCTGTTCCATCATGTTCACCTTGCGCCCCACCCCGTAGACGATCGGGATCAGGAAATGCAGGCCGGGCGACATGGTGTGGGTGTAACGGCCGAACCGCTCGACGGTCCATTCATAGCCCTGTGGCACCATCCGCACTGCCTTGAACAGGATGACCACGGCCACGAAGGCCAGCACCGCGCTGAAGAACATGGTCGGGAACATCGCGCTTTCCTTATGGGAGACGTCCGGAGCCCAGCATAGCGCGTGGATGCAGGCGGTGCGGGTACCGCACGTTCCAGCCGAAAGCAGCCGAGCGTGGCCCGGCGCTGCAGGATGAACCCGCTCAGATCCGGGTCGTGGCCAGGAAGCGCTCGCGGTCCTGCTGGGTCTGCCGGCGGATCTCGGCCAGCGCCTGGCTTTCGGTCGCCTCCAGCATCGCCTCGAACAGGCGCTGGAAGTGATGGCGCATCGCATTGCGTGCAGCGACGGGATCGCGCGCGCGCAGCCCCTCGAAGATCGCCATGTGCTCGTCGGCGCGGCTGGCACCATCGTCATGGCACACCCGTGCGTAGACCTCGGTCACCCGCGGCAGCTCGCTGCGCATGCGCCAGATCTGCTGCACGAAATACTCGACCACCGGGTTGCCCGACAGGCGGGCGATGGCCAGGTGGAAGCGGCGGTCGTAGTCGCCGGCCTCTTCATCGGTAAGGTCACGCCGGCACAGCGCTTCAGCCAGCACCTGCAGCTCGGCGATGCCGGCCTCATCGATATTGCTTGCCGCCAGCGCTGCAGCTTCCGCCTCGAACACGGCACGCGCCGCGGTCAGGTCGAAGGCGCTGATATCGGGCAGCCCGCCGGCAGCCTGGGCCGGGCGCGGCTTCACATAGACGCCCGAACCGATACGGATCGCGATCCAGCCCTGCGCTTCCAGGGCGATTTCCGCCTCACGGATGGTGACCCGGCTGACGCCGAAGCGTTCGGCAAGTTCACGTTCGCCCGGCAGGCGCGAACCCGACGGATATTCGCCATCCTCGATCAGCTTGCGGAGCTTGGCGGCGATGGTCTGGTAGAGACGGTTGGCGGACATGCGGCTGACCCTTGGCGGTTCCCTCCGGGCCCGTCCCCGGCCACCGGGCACGGTGCGGGTCCGGTTGGAGCGACGGCGCGACCATTGGCCGCGCCGCCCTGTTCAGAACTTGTATCGTACACCGAAATACGCGCGCCGCCCGTAGCTCACCACCTCGCGGAAATTCCCGTAAAGCGGCTGGTACGCCACGCGTGGCTCGTCGGTCAGGTTCATCAGTTCCAGCGACAGCGACAGCTGCTTGTTCACCCGGTAACGCAGGCGCAGGTCGACGCTGGTGTTGTCATCGTAGTAGCGGTTCTGCTGCGCCGTGTTGCCGGTGAAGTCCTGGTAATAGTGCGAACGGAACTTGCCGATGGCCTGGATGTTGAAGCGGCCCACATCCCAGTAGAGGGAACCGGACAGCACATGCCGCGAGAAGCCGCTCAGGCCGGCCGGCGGAACGATGGCCGGAATGATCGATCCATCGGCGGCCAACTGCTCGCCCAACCGCGAATCCTGCGTCTGGTAGTCGGCGTCGGCATAGTTGTAGCTGACCTTGAAGCCGAGGCCATCGAACGGCTTGGGCAGGTACGAGAACCGGTGGGTGGCACTGAGCTCGATACCGGTCAGAGTGCTGTCTTCATCGGTGGTCACCTGCTGGCGCACCGGCACGGTCACCGTCTGTCCGTTGAGGGTGTAGGTCTCCGGCACCAGCGCGGTGGCGGTGCCGCCGTTGAACTGCTTCCAGTACACCGCACCGGCCAGCAGCGTGTCCGGGTTCGCATACCACTCAAGCGAGACATCGCCGTTCCAGGACATCAGCGGCTGCGCAGCCGGATTGCCGCTGGCACTGATGTCGTCCAGCGCGTCGGCCAGGCCGGTATAGGTGGCATCGCTGCTGACATTGATGGTTCGCCCGGCACCGAGTGCGGCGATATCCGGGCGTGACATCGCCCGGTACGCGCCCACCCGCAGCAACAGGTCCGGCTTCAGCTCGAACGCGGCATTCAGGCTTGGCAGCAGCTTGTCGTTGCCCGCCTTGAACACCTGGGTGGTGAAATCACCAGTGGGTTGCAGGCGGATCGTGCCGTCGCCGTTGTCGATGACCGCCAGGTCGGTGCGCACGCCTTCCGAGCGCACGTCGGTCTTGACCCAGCGCAGGCCGACATTGCCGGTGACCGGCAGGCCGAACAGCGTGCTGCTGAATTCACCCATCAGGTACAGCGCGCGGGTTTTCTCGGTCACATCGACGTTGTTCGGGTCCTGGAAGTCCGGGTCCAGGCCACTGTCGCTGGTGCCGCGGAAGGACGCGTAGAGGCAGCTCGGATCGAAGTACGCCCACGAGGAGATCGTATTGCCGCTGGCCGCATCCATGAAATCGTCCTGCGGGAACGGTGCACGGCAGGCACGGTTGGCGGCAATGATCTTCGCCTTGTCGGCCGCTACGCGCTGGTCGTAGTCGGTCACCAGGGTGTTGTCGCGCAGGCGGTAGTCGGCCTGGCTGGCGCGCACGCCGCCCTTGATGCGGGTGAAGAAACCGGACTCGGGCATGAAGCTGGCATCGAAGCGGCCGGCCTTGATCTTGTGGTCGTTCTCGGTCGCGCTGGACGTCACCCGCGCCGCGCCGGTGTAGGCATCCCAGTTGTTCGGGTCGAAGTTCGGCGCCAGCGCGACGCTCGGCACCTCGCCATGCCAGTCCCAGTCGTAGTCGACATAGCCGGTGGCGCCGCTGCTGATGCCCGGCACGATGGCATTGTTGACGTCGCGCTGGTTGGCGCGCAGCCGGGTCATGCGCTCGCTGTCCAGGCGGTTGGTATGCGAATAGGAAAGATCGGTGGACAGCTCCCAGGCCGGGCTGGGGCGCAGGATCAGATTGAGGCCACCGCCGGTGTATTCCTCGCCGCGCCAGTAGCGGTTGGAGGTCGAATCGATGGAAGTGCTGCCATGCAGGTGGCGGACGATGCCGTCCTCGTCCACCTCGCGCTGGGTGATGCCGCGTCGTGCATTGGACAGGCTCAGGTCGCTGCGGTCCTCGTCCCAGTTGCGCTCGGTATGTTCGAAATCGAGGTTGACCTCGACCACGTCGTTGAGCCGCCATTGGATCGCCGCGAATTCGCTCTGGCGGTCATTGCGTTCCTGCTTCAGGCGATAGATGCGGCTGCTCGGCACCAGGTAGTACGGCGCGCCGTTGGCGATGGCCTGGGCGCTGACTTCATTGCAGTTGGCATTGGCCACGTTCTGCCTGCCATCGCAGGCATACCAGGTGGAGCCACTGGTGATGCTCTCCTCCGGATCGGTGCCCTCCAGCCGCTGGATGCCCAGCGAGATGCCGAGCTTCTGGCCGTTGCCGAATTCGAACTGGTCGATGTAGCTGGCGGTACCGCGATACCCGATGCCATCGTCGTCGCGGTACTTCTTGTCATACTCGGCCCAGCTGCCGCGCAGATCGATCTGCGCCGAGCGCTTGCCGTACTCCAGCGGCTTGACCGTTTCCAGCCCGATGGTGCCGGCGACACCGCCTTCGATGATGTCGGCACGCTGGGTCTTGTAGATCGCCACCGTATTGATCAGCTCGGCCGGGAACATGTTGAAGTTCACCGAGCGGTCGCCGCTGCCGTTGGTGATCTCGCGGCCGTTGAAATTGGTGCTGCTGAGGAAGGCGCCGAGACCTCGGATCGAGATTTCCGATGCGCCGGTCTTGTCGCGGGTCGAGGCGGCACCGGTCAGCGTTTCGATCGCATCGGCCAGCGATGGCGCGGGCAGGTCGCCGATGTCATCGGCCGACAACACATCGGCGATCACCGTGTCGTCGCGCTTCTTGTTGATCGAGCTCTGCATCGATTCGCGGATGCCGGTGACCTGGACCTGGTCCAGGGTGGTGGCGTCCTGCCCGGAACCGCTGCCGGCAGACTGCGCCTGCACGGCCGGCGAAGCCGCCAGCGCAGCGAGCAGTGCCACGATCAGCGGTGTGGGTGACAACGGTGTACGACGTACAACTCCGGCTGGTTGCCGCATGGTTTTCCTCCTCCCAAAGGATCGCCCGGACGGTAGGCGTGGGACGCAGCTTCGACACGCCGACACAGAAATGTCAACCAACTGGACTGGATTTTTCGTAATACCTTTGATTCAGACCGGTTGCCCGGCATTTCATGTGCTGATGCAGCATGACTTTGCGCGCAACGTGGCTTACAACACACCTACCAAGTGGTATGCACACCCACTCCGAAACCGCGGCATCGCCGTCTCTGGAAGGACTTCATGCGCATTCAACCGACTTCGCACCGCCTTTCGAAACCCACCCTTGGATATTGCCTGGCAATTGGACTGGCAACCTGCCTGACCAGTTTGCCGGCGAACGCTGCAAGCTGGCTGGTCCATGACGCCGCCGAGTTCGCCACCGCCGCTGCCGCACTGCAACCCGGCGATGAAATCGTGCTGGCCGATGGCACCTGGACCGATGCGCGCCTGCTGCTGAAGGGCCAGGGCACCGCCGCCGCGCCGATCGTGCTGCGCGCGCAGACGCCGGGCAAGGTGATCCTCAGCGGGGGGTCGGACCTGCGCCTGGCCGGCAGCTACCTGCAGGTCTCCAACCTGGTATTCCGCAACGGCTACACCCCGGGCGACGCCGTGGTGGCGTTCCGCGAGTCGAGCAAGGCAGTGGCCAGCCACAGCCGCGTCACCGGCCTGGTCATCGATGACTACAGCAACCCCGATGGCAGCGACCAGGACTACTGGGTGTCGCTATACGGCAGCAACAACCGCCTCGACCACAGCCAGCTGCGCGGCAAGACCAACGCTGGCCCGACGGTGGTGGTGGTGCGCGATGCCACCCAGGGCCTGGACAACCAGCACCGCATCGACCACAACTGGTTCGGCCCGCGGCCAGCGCTGGGCGTCAATGGCGGAGAGACGATCCGTGTAGGCACCAGCGACACCTCGCTGAGCGATTCCAACAGCACGGTGGAGAACAACTGGTTCGAGGGCTGCGATGGCGAGACCGAGATCGTCTCCAACAAGTCCGGCGGCAATACCTTCCGCGGCAACGTGTTCTATCGTTCGGCCGGCGCGCTGACCCTGCGCCATGGCAACGGCAACCGGGTGGTCGACAACCTCTTCCTCGGCGACGACAAGGCCGGCACCGGCGGCGTGCGCATCATCAATGCCGACCAGACCGTCAGCAACAACTACTTCGAACGGCTGGCCGGCTCCAGCAACCGCTCGGCACTGGCGGTGATGGATGCACAGGCCAATCCGCCGTTGTCCGGCTACGCGCCGGTGGTCAACGCGACCATCAGCCGCAACACCTTCGTCGACGTGGCGAAGATCAGCTTCGGTGTGGGCCATGACGAAACCAAGGGGATCGTGGTTGCCGCCAGCAACAGCCACTTCAGCGGCAACCTGATCGTCAACCGCACCAGCAAGAATCCACCGAATGCGGCCAGTTCGCTGGCCGGCATCGCCTTCAGCAACAACGTGCAGTCGCCGCAGGCCAGCAGCGTGTTCCCGGGCGGGGTGAGCAGCGCCAGCATCACCCTGCAGCAGGCCGCCAGCGGCCTGTGGGTGCCGGCAACGCCCCTGCCCACCATCGGCGCCGATCCGGCGCTGGCAATGACCCCGCGCGAACAGACGGGGGTGGACTGGTATCCCAAGGTGGGCGAGGTTGCCCTGTCACGCACCAGCACCGGAGTTGATCGATGAGGTTGCAGCCGCTGTCCCTTTGTTCCCACCGTCTGGCGCTCGCCCTCGCCCTGGCCGCTCCCTTCACCCTGTTGCCGACGGCACCGCTGCATGCGGCACCTGCCGCAGCCGCGCGACAAGGCGATACCGCGCCGGTACTGGTGACCGCCGCGCAGTGGCAGCAGATGGCCAGCGAAGGCAGCCGCTATCCGTGGTTCGCCAAGGAACAGGCGCGTACGCAGAAATCGCTGCAGAAGATGATGAAGGCCGGCATCGACGTGCCGGTGCCGAAGGACAAGGGCGGCGGTCGCACCCATGAGCAGCACAAGCGCAACTACCAGGCACTGCTGGCCGCCGGCACCCTGTACCGGCTGACCGGCGACAAGGCCTATGTCGCCTATTCGCGCGACATGCTGCTGCAGTACGCCAAGCTCTACCCGACCCTCGGCCCGCATCCGGAAGGACGCGGGCAGATTCCCGGCCGGGTGTTCTGGCAGGTGCTCAACGATTCGGTCTGGCTGGTCAACGCCATCCAGGGCTACGACGCGATCCGCGATGCGCTGTCGCCGCAGGATCGGCAGACCATCGAATCGCAGGTGTTCCGGCCGATGGCCGAGTTCCTGGCCAGCGAGCCGAAGAACTACGACCAGATCCACAACCACGCGACCTGGGCGGTGGCCGCCACCGGCTTGACCGGCTACGTGCTGCGTGATCGCGAACTGGTGGAGAAATCGCTGCGCGGCAGCCGCAAGGATGACCAGTTCGGTTTCCTGCGGCAGATCGACCTGCTGTTCTCGCCCGATGGGTATTACGAGGAAGGCCCCTACTACCAGCGCTATGCGCTGGCGCCGTTCCTGCTGTTTGCCAACGCGATCGAACGCAACGAGCCGCAGCGGAAGATCTTCGCGCGCCGCGACGGCGTGCTGCTGAAGGCGGTGGACGTGCTGGTGCAGACCAGCTACGACGGCCTGTTCTTCCCGATCAACGATGCGATCCTGGACAAGGGCATCGATACCGAAGAGCTGGTGGCTGGCATCGGCATCGCCTATGCGCAGGCCGGCGATGACCGTCTGCTGTCGGTCGCCCAGCAGCAGAAACGCCTGCTGCTGTCGCCGGAAGGGCTGCAGGTGGCGCAGGCGTTGGCAGCCAACAAAGCCAAACCGTTCGACTACCGGCCGATGCTGCTGCGCGACGGCCCGGACGGTGAACGCGGCGGTCTGGCGATCCTGCGCATGGGCGGCGAACGCGGCCAGGCGCTGGTGCAGAAGGACACCATGCAGGGCATGGGCCACGGCCACTTCGACAAGCTCAACTGGCTGTTCTACGACAATGGCAACGCCGTGGTGACCGACTACGGCGCGGCGCGCTTCCTCAACGTGGAAGCCAAGCGCGGTGGCATCTATCTGGCCGAGAACCGCAGCTGGGCCAAGCAGACCGTGGCCCACAACACGCTGGTGGTGAACGAGCAGAGCCACTTCAAGGGCGACTGGAAGCGCGGTGAGGAACTCGCCCCGCAGGTGCGCTTCTTCCAGGCCGACGCAGATACCCAGATCGCCTCGGCGACGATGCGCGATGCCTATCCGGGCGTGGTGTTCACCCGCACCCAGGCACTGCTGCGCCACCCAGAACTGGGCCTGCCGGTGGTGCTGGACCTGCTGCAGGTGCACGGCGACAAGGCTGCACGCTACGACCTGCCACTGCACTTCAACGGCCATATCGTCACCACCGGTTTCGAGGCCGAGCATTTCCCCGCCCAGCGCCCGGTGCTCGGCAGCGACAACGGCTACCAGCACCTGTGGCTGGACGCACGCAGCAAGGCCGGCAGTGAGCCGCGCACGCTGGCGTGGCTGCTCGACGGACGCTTCTACACCTACCGTTTCGGCAGCAGCGCGCCGGCGCAGGCGTTGCTGGTGGAGAGCGGTGCCAATGATCCCGAGTTCAACCTGCGCCGCGAACCGGCGCTGCTGCAGCGCGTGGAAGGACAGAAGGATGTGACCTTCTTCAGCGTTCTGGAGCCGCATGGCGAGTACAACGGCACCGCCGAGTACGTGCACGGTGCCGACAGCCGCATCAAGCAGATCATCCGCACCCGCGGCAATGATGCCGAGGTGCTCGAGCTGCGCCTGGCCAGCGGCGCCCGCATCGCACTCGGCGTGGCCGACGACAGCGACGCGAAGGGCGAACACAGCGTGACGGTGGATGGCCATGCCTACCGCTGGAGCGGCAGCCATGCGCGCATGGACCGCAGCAAGGGTGAGGCACGATGAACGGCCCCTCGGCCGTGGCCACGCTGCGCAGGGTGCCGGTGCGCTCGGCCGTGCGCTGGCTGATCGTCGGCCTGATCGCGGTGGCCACGGTGATCAACTACATCGACCGCAATGCACTGGCGGTGATGTGGCCGGAGATCGCCAGGGAAGTCGGCGCGACCAAGGACGATTACGCACTGCTGGTGACCGTGTTCATGCTGTTCTACGCCGCCGGCCAGTTCCTGTTCGGGCGCCTGTTCGACATGATCGGGACGCGGCTGGGGTTCGCGTTGTCGATCAGTGTGTGGTCGATCTCGATCGCGCTGCATTCGGTCACCCACTCCATGCTCTCCTTCAGCGTGGTGCGGGCGATGCTGGGCATCAGCGAAGCCGGTGCCTGGCCCGGCGCGGTGAAAGCCAATGCCGAGTGGTTCCCCGCGCGTGAGCGTGCCCTCGCACAGGGCATCTTCAACGCGGGCGCGTCCATCGGTGCCATCGTTTCGGCGCCGGCCATCGCCGGCCTGTACCTGTGGCTTGGCTGGCGCGGCACCTTCGTGCTGGTCGGTGCACTTGGCTTCCTGTGGCTGCTGCCATGGCTGTTCGTCTATCGCGCCGGCCCGGACAAGCATCCGTGGGTGAGTGACGCCGAGCGGCGCCTGATCATGGAAGACCAGGCTGGCCAGCAACGCGTGGATGCACCGAAGGTCAGCGTGCGTTTGCTGCTGGCCCACCGGCAGAGCTGGGGCATGCTCGCCTGCCGTTTCCTGCTGGATCCGATCTGGTGGCTGTTCGTATCGTGGCTGCCGATCTATCTGGCCGAGACCTTCGGCTTCGACATCAAGCAGATCGGCCTGTTCGCCTGGGTGCCCTTCGTCGGCGCCATGCTCGGCAGCCTGAGCGGCGGCTGGCTGTCGGGGCGCCTGATCAATGCCGGCCAGAGCGTGGACCGTGCGCGCAAGCTGTCGATTTCGCTGGGCTGCGTGATCATGGCACCGGCCCTGCTGGGCGCGGTACTGGCCAACCAGCCGCTGTTTGCGGTGCTGGCGATTGCAGCAGTGCTGTTCGGTTTCCAGATCGCCATCGGCAACATCCAGACCCTGCCCGGCGATCTGTTCGATGGCCGCTCGGTGGGCACGCTGGCCGGTCTCGGCGGCCTGGCCGCCGTGGCCGGAACGTTGATCACCACCTGGCTGGTGCCGGTGCTGACCCGCCATTCCTATGCACCGATCTTCATCCTCGTCGCCGCACTGGTGCCGCTGTCGCTGGCCGCGCTGTGGTGGTGGACCGGACCGATCCACAAGCTCGACCGCACCGACGGTTGAGCCCCCATTCCCTCGCATTCCCCCGCAAACCAAGGAGTTTCCCGCATGTCGTTCCAGGACAAGGTGGCCATCGTCACCGGTGGTGGCCGTGATATCGGCCGTGCCGTCTCGATCAAGCTGGCTGCGGCCGGTGCACGCGTCTGCCTCAACTACGCCAACGACGAAGCCAGCGCGCAGGAGACGCTGGCGCTGATCAAGGCGGCCGGCGGCCAGGCCATCGCCCACCGCGCCGACGTCACCGATCCCGCCGCCGTGGCCGGCCTTGTCGCAGCAACGCAGGCTGCATTCGGCCAGCGCATCGACGTGTTGGTGAACGTGGCCGGCGGCATGGTCGAGCGTCGTCCGCTGGCCGACATCGACCCGGTGTTCTTCCACAAGGTCATCGACCTCAACCTGACCTCCACCTACCTGACCACCCACGCCGTGGTACCGCACATGGGCGAAGGCGCGGCGATCGTGAACTTCGCCTCGCAGGCCGGTCGTGATGGAGGAGGCCCCGGTGCGGCGATCTATGCCACTGCCAAGGCGGCTGTGATGACCTTCACCCGGGCCATGGCCAAGGAGCTGGGGCCGAAGGGTATCCGCGTCAACGCACTGTGCTGCGGCATGATCGCCACCCGCTTCCATGACGAATTCACCAAACCGGAAGTGCGTACGGCGGTGGCCGGCGCGACGCCGCTGCGTCGCCAGGGCCTGCCGGACGAAGCCGCCGATGCGGCGGTCTACCTGGCGTCGGCAGCGGCAGCGTTCATCACCGGTGCCAATCTGGACGTCAACGGCGGCACCTACTTCTCCTGACCGGACCGAAGCCCATGCAGCGCTGGATCACCCTGCTTTCCCTGGCCATCGGCACCGCCGTGGCCGCCCCCGTGGCGCTGGCCGCACCGGTCTGGGTCACCGCCTGGACCGCTTCGCCCGCGCCTGACCGCAAGGATGGCAGCGCTGACGCGCCCGTGCAGTTCGCCGCGCAGACCGTGCGCCAGGACATTCGCCTGGGTAGCAGGGGCGATGCGCTGCGGCTGCGCATCAGCAACGAACTGGGCACCACGCCGCTGCATGTGGAAGACGTACGGGTTCGCCTGAAGGATGGCAAGGCGGCAGCGCTGCCGGTCACCGTCGATGGACGCACCTCCATCGACGTACCGGTGGGCGCAGCGCTGCTCAGTGATGCACTGCCCTTGCGGGTTGCCGCCCTGCAGGAGATCAGCGTGACCGCGTACTTCCCGCAGCCCACCCGCCCCGCGGTGCGCCGTACGGTGGTGCGGGTGGCCGACGGAAAGCAGGACGCGGTGGCCGACAGCGTGCGCGTGGGCTACCAGCAGAACGTGTTCTCTGCGGTACTGGTGCAGCGCGCGGACCGGCCGCAGGTGATCGTGGCCCTGGGTGATTCCATCACCGAGGGCGCAACGGCGTCACGTGGCTCGTTCAACCAATGGCCCGAGCGCTTGGGCCAGCGCCTGCAGCAGGCGTGCCCTGACCGCTTCGTGGTGCTCAACCAGGGCATCAGCGGCAACAAGCTGCTGGACCACGGCCGCAGCCACAGCGCGCTGTCGCGGCTGGATCGCGACGTGATCGCAGTGGCCGACGCCGACCAGGTGATCCTGTTCGAAGGCATCAATGACATCCGCCACGGTGGCGGTGCACAGCCTCTGCCGGGACGCAGCGCGACGGACATGCTGCTGGGGTACCGTCAGGTGGCCGCGCGGCTGCATGCGCATGGCATCCGCGCTCATCTCGGCACATTGACGCCCTTCGGCGATTCGGAGCGCTACGAGCCGGTATCGGCCACCACCCGCACCGCGATCAACCAGTGGGCGCGTGGCCAGGACACCGGCTTCGATGGCGTGGTGGATTTCGATGCGGCCCTGCGTGATCCGAAACAGCCGGAATCATTGCCGGCGGACATCACCCGCGATCATCTGCACCCGAACGACGAGGGCTACCGGCGCATGGCCGACGCGATCAACCTGGCGGCGCTGGGCTGCAACGCGCGTTGAGGCGTACGGCGAGATCACCACTTCACCCTGCCACGCAGGATGTCGGCGAACATCACCCAGTCACCGATGAACGAATACAGTGGATGACGAAATGTTGCAGGGCGGTTCTTCTCGAAGAAGAAGTGACCGACCCAGGCAAAGCCGTAGCCGCAGGCCAATGCCGCCAACAGCAGCAGCGGCTGTCCGCGCAGTGCGGCGATGGCGACCAGCAGCAGTACGCCGCAGCTGCCGATGAAGTGCAGGCGTCGTGATGTCGTGTTGCGGTGCTCGCTGAGGTAGAACGGATAGAACTCGCGGAAGCTGGCGAAGCGGGACATGCGCGTGCTCCGTTCGTTGAAGGTGCCGGGCCATGCCCGGCTGTTGTTGCCACAACAACGGTCGAGCATTGCTTGACTCTACACCTGCCCGGCTTACCCCGGTTGCCGCGGCCCGAACATGATCACCGCCATGCCGGCCAGGCAAAGCGCAGCCCCCAGCATGTCCCAACGGCTGGGACGGATGCCGTCGACCAGCCACAGCCAGAACAGCGCCGTGCCGATGTACACGCCACCGTAGGCTGCGTACACGCGTCCGCTGGCGGTCGGGTGCAGGGTCAGCAGCCAGGCGAACAACGCCAGGCTGGCCGCCGCCGGCAACAGCAGCCAGATACTGCCACCCTTGCGCAGCCACAGCCACGGCAGGTAGCAGCCGATGATCTCGGCCAGCGCGGTCAGCAGGAACAGACCGAGCGTTTTCACGCTTTTTCGGTGGCCTTGGCGTGCTGCCAGAGCGCTTCCTGCGCATCCAGATCGAGTGCGGCCAGCGAATCGCCTTGTGCCTCGGCCTGCGCCTCCATCGAACGGAAGCGACGTTCGAACTTGTGGTTGGCCCCACGCAGCGCGGCACCCAGATCGATGTCCGCATGGCGCGCCAGGTTGGCGCACACGAACAGCAGGTCACCCAGTTCCTCCTGCAGGCGCGCCTTGTTGCCCACGATATCACCGCGTTCGAACTCTTCGCGCAGTTCCTGCAGTTCCTCGGCCGCCTTGTCCAGTACCGGCAGCGGACCGGGCCAGTCGAACCCCACCTTGGCCGCGCGCGACTGCAGCTTCACCGCCCGCTGCCATTCCGGCAGGCCACGGGAGATCCCGGCCAGCGCCGAGGTGTCCTGATCGCCCTTTGCCGCGCGCTCGGCACGCTTGATCGCGTCCCAGTTGCGCATCACGCCGTCGGCATCGTCGACGCTGACATCGGCAAACACATGCGGGTGCCGCCGCTGCATCTTGTCGCTGATCGCGCGCGCGACCTCGGCGAAGGCAAACGCACCCTGTTCTTCAGCCATGCGCGCATGGAACACGACCTGCAGTAGCAGGTCACCCAGTTCATCGCAGAGGTCGTCGAGGTCGCCCCGATCGATCGCGTCGGCCACTTCGTAGGCTTCTTCAATCGTATAGGGGGCGATGGTGGCGAAGTTCTGTTCCAGGTCCCAGGGACAGCCACCCTGCGGGTCGCGCAGGCGCGCCATGATGGCCAGCAGGCGCTCCAGCTCCGCGCTGGCGTTGCCGGTGGCAGGGGTTTCGTGCGTGCTCATGCGTTTCTCCTGGATCAATCGGACAACCAGTCCCGCCACGGCAGGCTGGTATCGCCCAGCGCCATGAAATCGCCGTTCAACAGCGTCGGCCGGCGGTTGTAGCGGAACGGCTTGCCGGTCCCGACCGAGAGCACCGCGCCACCGGCCGCGTGCAGCACGCACTGGCCAGCAGCGGTATCCCATTCGGAGGTCGGGCCCAGCCGCGGATAGACATCCAGTCCGCCTTCGGCGATCCGGCAGAATTTCAGCGAAGAGCCCTGCACCACGGTCTCGATGTCGCCCATGCGGGCCAGCAGGGCATTCGTCTCCGCTGAACGATGCGAGCGGCTGGCGGCGACGCGAAGGGGCGCAGTCGCAGGTGTACGGGTACGCAGCACGGTGTCATGCACACCCTGCCGGCGATACGCCAGCTCTCCTCGCATCGCGTGCCAGACAATGCCGGTGACCGGCGACTGGACCACGCCGAAGGCCGGGGCGCCCTGGTAGATCAGCGCGATGTTGACGCTGAACTCGCCATTGCGCTTGACGAAATCGCGGGTGCCATCAAGCGGGTCGACCAGCCAGTACGCGCCCCAGTGCTGACGCTGCTCCCAGGGCACCAGCGGCGACTCCTCCGACAGGATCGGCAGGTCCGGTGTCAGCTGGCGCAGCCCCTGCTGGATCACCCGGTCGGCGGCAAGGTCGGCAGCGGTGACCGGGCTGTCGTCGTCCTTGAGTGTCACATCGAAACCGTTGCTGTAGACCTGCATGATCGCCTGCCCGGCTTCCTGGGCGATGGCGATCGCGGTTTCGCGCAGTTCCGTGGTCAGCTTGATCATCGTGCTCCCTGCAGCCACTGGCGGGCGATGAACAGCGCCGCCAGCGAACGCCCTTCGGAAAAGTCCTCGCGCAGCATCAACTGGTCCAGATCGGCCAGCTTCCACGGCACCACTTCCAGTTCCTCCGGCTCGTCGCCGGCCAGCTTCTCCGGATACAGGTCGCGCGCGACCACCAGCCAGGACTGATGGCTCATGTAGGTCGGCGCCAGGGTCATCGCGCGCAGCACGTCGACCCGCCGAGCGCCATAGCCGGCCTCTTCCTTCAGCTCACGGTCGGCGGCCTGCTCCGGCGTTTCGCCGGCATCGATCCGGCCCTTCACCAGGCCAAGCTCGTAGCGGTGCATGCCGGCCGCGTATTCACGTACCAGCAGCACGGTTTCTTCATCCAGCATCGGCACCACCACCACCGCGCCATGGCCACGGCTGACCAGGCGTTCGAAGCGGCGGCGTTCGCCGTTGGAGAACTCCAGGTCCAGGTGCTGGCGCTGGAAGGGCCCGTTCTCCTCGTCGGTGATCCGATGGATGATCGGCAGAGGACGCCTTGCGCGGTCATCGTTCACGCGGAATCTCCGGGGCAGACGGCGCGTGCGCCGAGGCCGATAGAATGTGCAGGCAGCAACATGTTCATGAGCCCGAAATGCTAGCAGACCCAACCCCCTCTCCGCTGGTCCAGCACTGGCGGCAACGCGACCTCAAGGTCCTGTGGCACCCGTGCACGCAGATGCGCGAGCATCCGGACACGTTGCCGCTGGTGCCGATCGCCCGCGGCGAAGGCGCCTGGCTGATCGATCACGACGGCAACCGCTACCTGGATGCGGTCAGCAGCTGGTGGACCAACCTGTTCGGCCATGCCGAGCCGCGCATCGGCGGTGCCATCGCCGCCCAGGCCGGACAGCTGGAACAGGTGATGCTGGCCGGGTTCGGCCACGAGCCCGCGATCACCCTGGCTGAGCGACTGTTGGCCCTCGCGCCGCGCCAGCCCGGCCGCGCGCCACTGGCCAAGGTGTTCTACGCCGACAACGGTTCGGCCGGCGTCGAAGTGGCGCTGAAGATGGCCTTCCAGTATTTCCAGAACCGCGGTGAGACCCGGCGCACGCGCTTCGTCTCGCTGGAAAATGGCTACCACGGCGAGACGCTGGGCGCCCTCGCACTGGCCGACATTCCGCTGTACCGCCGGGTCTACGCGCCGCTGCTGGCCGAGGGCCTGTTTGCGCCCTCGCCCGACGCCTACCTGGCCGAACCCGGGCAGAGTGCGGCCGACCGCGCACGCCAGGCCGCCGATGGCCTGGCCACGCTGTTCGACCAGCATCCGGGCGAGATCTGCGCCGTGATCCTGGAGCCACGGCTGCAGTGTGCCGGTGGCATGCGCATGCACGATCCGGCCTATCTGCAGCGCGTGCGTGAACTGTGTGATGCCCATGGAGCGTTCCTGATCGCCGACGAAATCGCCACCGGCTTCGGCCGCACCGGCACGATGTTCGCCTGCGAGCAGGCCGGGGTGATGCCGGACCTGCTGTGCCTGTCCAAGGGCCTGACCGGTGGTTTCCTGCCCTTGGCTGCGGTGCTGGCCACGCAGGCGCTGTACGACGCCTTCCTTGATGATTCGCGCGAACGTGCCTTCCTGCATTCGCACAGCTACACCGGCAACCCGCTGGCCTGTGCGGCGGCGCTGACCACGCTGGACATCTTCGGCGAGGACGATGTGATCGCGCGCAATCGCGGCATTGCCTCGGTGATGGGCACCTTGGCTGCGCCGTTTGCCGACCATCCGCACGTGGCCGATGTGCGCCAGGCCGGGATGGTGGTGGCCTTCGAACTGACTCGCAACGGCGACAAGCGCACACCCTTCGATCCGGCCCTGCGGCTGGGGCTGCACGCCTACAAGGCGGCGCTGAAGCGCGGCGTGGTGCTGCGCCCGCTGGGCAACGTGCTGTACTGGATGCCACCGTACTGCGTGGACGACGAACAACTGGAGCTGCTGGCG
>Ga0153974_1000162_pt1 | contig 15937 bp, 12 predicted proteins | sample TSGA058MetaG_FD_104741 | JGI IMG/M metagenome (GOLD analysis project Ga0153974, IMG submission 104741) | Attine ant fungus gardens microbial communities from Georgia, USA - TSGA058 MetaG | ecosystem: Host-associated > Fungi > Mycelium > Unclassified | place: USA: Georgia, Yuchi Wildlife... | reverse complement strand
GATTTTACCATTAATATTTTGTGTTTTTTCATGCCCCTTTCCTAAAATAACAACATAATCATTAGATTTAGCCCTTTTTAAAGCTAGTTCAATCGCTTTTTCACGATCAATAACTACACTATAATTTACATTATTGGTATCTGCCAATAAATCATAAATAATGTTCATTGGGTCTTCATCTCGAGGATTATCACTAGTGAATACTACATGATTTGAAAGGTTAACTGCATGTTTTCCCATGACCTTACGCTTCATTTTATCGCGATGGCCCCCTGCTCCTAAAACTGTAATAATCTCATGGTCCGATACAACTTTTAATGCCGTTAGAACTTGGAAAATAGCATCTGGGTTATGAGCATAATCAATAACGACATTTATTTCCGATTCTGTTTTTATAATTTCAAATCGGCCTTCAATGACTGAAACAGTTTCTAAAATAGGAACAACTTGAGTCGGTTTATAGCCAATTGAATAAAAGTAGGCAACCACTGCCAAAATATTATAAACATTATATTTACCAAATAACGGTACTTTTACATCTGTTACAAACTCACCTTTAACATACAATGAGAATTTCGTCTGCTCCAATCCAAGTTCAATACTTTTAGCACAAAAATCTGCTTTTTCCTGACAACCATATGTTAATACTCGTCCATTAGTCACATTAATCAGATAATTTCCATGTTCATCATCACAATTTATAATGGCTACTTTATCTTGATTATAATCACTAAATTGAACAAAGGGCCGCATTTTTGTAAATAAATAGTCTTCGAATGTTTTGTGATAATCCAAATGTTCCTCTGTAATATTTGTAAAAATAAATCTGTCATAGTCAATTTGATCCACACGATTTTCTTTAATTCCATGAGAAGATACCTCCATCACCACATAAGGTATCTCATGTTTCACACCTTCATTTAATAACTCGTTTAAATCAACGCTCATAGGAGTAGTATGAGTCGCTTTTTTCTGATATCCAACCCACCAGCCATTAGTCCCAATTAAACCACTATTAATGCCCAACCCATCAAAAACATGCTGCACTAAATAAGTAATAGTCGTTTTACCATTTGTTCCAGTTACTCCAATCATGTGAAGTTTTTTAGAAGGTTCATTGTAAAAATAATTAGAAATACGAGCTAAAGCTTTTTTAGTATTAAAGACTTGAAAATAAGGGGTTTTCGTCTGGAATGTATTCTCACCTACAACTGCAATAGCACCCTGGTTTATAGCTTCTTCAATATATTGATGACCATCTTGCTCCTCTCCTTTAATAGCGAAAAAAACGCTACCTTGGATTACATTTCTGGAATCATAAACTAGATTAACAATTTCTTTATTTTCTCCTTCAAACGTCCATCCTAAAAGTTTGCTCATATCTAATAAATTCATATTCTACCGCTCCCGTCTTTAATTCAACCCTCAATATATGAGGTATAATACTTAATTTAGCTTTATCTTTTTAATCTCTAATTCTATTTTATCCCGCCTACTTACTGCTAAGGAAAGGAAAAACAATTCAGTTAATTACCTAAATATAGCCGGATATTACCACCCTCTTTAACTTTTCCACCGGCCTCTGGTTGTTGAGCAATCACCTTTTCTCCTTCTCCTAAATATTCAATAGTGTAGGTTCCATAACGATCAATTTCTGTCTTTTCTTTTCCAATGAAATCGGGAACATCTATTAGTTTTGCATCTAGAAAATTATATTGTTTTTCAATTTGCTCAGTTCTTGGCGCAACTCCTAAATGAGGTAATGCCTCCACTAATATTGCCCGGGCAATAGGTGCCGCCACAACCCCTCCGTACTGAATGGTATCCTTCGGGTTATCAATCGCAACATAAAGAACAATTTCAGGATCATCCATTGGGGCTACCCCAACAAAAGATAAGATATATTCATTACTAATATATCCTCCCGTTGGACTAGGCTTTTGAGCAGTACCCGTTTTTCCACCTACGCGATAACCATCAATAAAAGCATTGCGTCCGCTCCCAAGAGCTCCTACATTCTCTAAAACATAGCGCATAGTTTCTGAAGTTTCTTCTGAAATCACTTGACGTTTAATAGTTGGCTCTCGTTCAGCTAAAACTTCTTGAGTATATGGATGCAAAATGCGATTCACTACATAGGGCTCCATTAAGTTGCCACCATTGACTACTGATGAAACAGCTGTTACTAATTGAAGAGGCGTCATTGAATTTCCTTGACCAAACGCCGAAGTTGCCACCTCTACAAGTCCAATCTCTTCAGGATTAAATACAATTCCCTGAGATTCTCCCAACATATCAATTCCAGTTTTTTCTCTAAAACCAAAGGCTTCAATATAATCAAATAACTTCTCTTTTCCTAATAAATTAACTCCCATATGCATAAATCCTGGGTTACAAGAATTCATAATAACTTCTAGCATCGTTTGTTGTCCATGTCCTGATCGCTTCCAGTCACGAATCCGAGTCCCTTCAATAACTGAATACCCTGCACAGTTAAAATGATCATCTAACTCCATTAAACCTTCTTCAAGAGCCGCTGCATAAGTCATAATCTTAAATGTCGATCCCGGCTCAAAAGAAGACCAAATAGGTAAGTTACGATTATATATCTCTTGACTATAGTCCTGATAATTTTGTAAATCGAATGTAGGCCTTGAAGTCATCCCCAAAATAGCCCCTGTTTTTGGGTCCATAGCTAAAATCATCACATTATCTGGATTATATTTTTCAATTGCATTATTAGCTTCACGTTCAATAATAGCTTGAACTCGATGATCAACACTTAATTCAATATCTAATCCTCGAGAAGCAGGTGCATATAAATCTGAAAAACCATTTAATTCTCTTCCTTTAGCATCTGAAAAATATTCCCAGGCACCATTAGCTCCCATTAATTGTTCATTATAAAGAGCTTCAAGCCCAGTTAGGCCTTGATTATCAATCCCTGTAAATCCCAGAGTATGAGCCAGCATATTATCAAAAGGATAATTACGTTTAACATCATTCACTAAATACACACCCTCTAAGTCTGCTTCTTGAATCGCCTGCACCTGCTCTAACGATAACTTACGTCCCTCGGGCTGAATTCTCTCAACTGCACGTACCTTCGTTACATGTTCCTTAGCATCTTCCACAGTAATACCTAATACCTCTGCCAACATTTCGGAAGTTTCATCAATATCGGTTACTTGTCGTGGAATTACAATAACTGAAGGTGCCACCATATTATTAACAATAACCTCATGATTTCGATCATAAATAATTCCTCTCTGTCCTTCAATAGGTAAATTCCGAGTCCATTGCCACTCTGTAGCTCGTTGTGATATTTCATTTGAAGTCACAATTTGTAAATAGCCTAAACGTAAAACTAAAGCACCAAAATAAATAGCTACACATGAAATTAAAATTAAAATTCTTTTTTGTACAATAGTTGATTGTTTCACTTTCGTTCCCCCCATTAAGACTACATTTTTAGTTAAAAATGTTATAGCGTATTCAAAAGACTAATCTCTATTATAATTTTCTAGTAATCATGGTCTAATTTTTAAACTTTAAACGGTGTTACCACTCCTTTATAAATAAAAAGATGACCTCTAAATTTTATGAAGTCATCTTCCTAATTATACTATTTATTTTTACCCATCTTTTTAATATTAATTAAAAGTAACCCTAGCACCTTTTTTTTCTAAAAAAACAAAAAAATAGGGAAAAAACCCTATTGTTTCCTGAGTTGTTTTAGATACTTTTAACGATCTATAGAAATGATGTTATCATGGTAATCTAATCCATTTTCTTGAGCAATCTCTACCACCCTAGAATACATAGACATGTCGGCAATTCCAGAAGCAAGTTGTTCATTTTTTACTGTTTCATTAGCTATCTCTAGACTTATTTGTTGTATCTCATAATGAATCTTACTAATCTTAGAGTCAAGATGGAGTTGGCCAAATGAAATTAGGAAAATACCCATACACGATACTAAAGCAATATTCTTTAAAGAATATAAATCCTTCTTTTTCTGGGTAGATACTCGTTTTACTACCCGCTTCCTCTCAACTTCTACTTGTGGCTCAACATGTGGTGTAATCTTTCTCATTTTTTCAACTGTGGATTTATTTTTTTTTACAACTGTACTCATATTCTAGTCCCACCCCTTTTACAATTATTGGTATCTGGTATGTATCGTCTGTTAATACTATTATGTTTTAAACTGAACAGGGCCTTTTTCCTGTTGTACTTTGTTACTAACTCTTTGTGTTATTCGCGCCATCCTTATTTGGGTTTTACAGACTTTTAAAGTTTTAAAAATAAACTACACGTCTAACAGAGTAGATTTTAATTTTAAAAGCAAATTAGTATCATTTCAATTGTTAACTCAACTTTTGGATCATCATTTTAATCTTTCAGCTACTCTTAGTTTTGCCGAATGGGAACGATTATTTTCGGTTAGCTCTTCTTCATTAGGAAGAATTGGTTTTCGAGTGATAACTTTAAATTCTGGTTGAAACTCTTCTGGAATGATGGGTAACCCTCGCGGAAGCTCCCTCATTTCACTTCGTTTTTTAAACATGTGCTTACAAATTCGATCTTCTAGCGAATGAAAAGTTATTACAGCAACCTTTCCTTGCACATTCACTAAATCCATTGCATCTTTTAATGCGGACTCAAACACTTTCAATTCATTGTTTACAGCAATTCGCAAAGCTTGAAATGTTCGCTTAGCCGGATGTCCGCCTTTACGTCTAGCAGGAGCCGGAATTGCTGATTTAATAATCTCTACTAATTGAAAGGTTGTCTCAATCGGTTGTTTTTCTCGGAACCTTTCAATCCCACGGGCAATCTGCTTTGAAAATTTTTCATCACTATAAACACGGAAAATAAATTCTAAATCTTTATACTCCCATTTATTAACAATCTCATAAGCCGATAACTCAGCATCTTGATCCATACGCATATCTAGTTTAGCATTATGATTATAACTAAAGCCTCGCTCTGGGACATCAAACTGTGGCGAGGATACTCCTAAATCAAAAATGATCCCATCAATTTTTGTTATCCCACGCTCAAGTAATGCTTCCTTTAAGTGGACAAAATTACTTTTAATAATTGTGAAATTTTCACTAATTTCTAACAAACGTTTCCTCGCACTTTCAATCGCAAATGAATCTTGATCGAAGGAATACAAATGGCCTGTTGTTAGCCGTTTTAAAATCTCACTGCTATGTCCACCTCCTCCTAAGGTACAATCGACATAGATTCCATCTTCTTTTATATCTAAATACTCGATTGATTCACGAAGCAATACTGAGTAGTGATTAAACATAGTTGAACCTCCCATAAACCAAAGCTAAACCTTGAAATTTTTACAATTATTTTCTGGTTCAATTATACCCTATCTTTCCAAGATTTAAAATAAATTTCCGCTTTTATCTAAAAAAAAGTTCTAAAATCCTATTATTAAGCATAGATTATTACTTTGAAAAAAATTAAGCTCTTATTTATTATATTAAAAAAACTCCTTTTTACTTTATATTAGCAATTAATTTAATACCAATTCTCGTGAAATAACGCTCTTAAAAGATGACTTTCTTACAAAATTGTACAAAAAAGATGTAAATGTCTCATTAAAAGCTTTGACATTTACATCTTTTTTTGACTAATTCCTATAGACTTTATTCCGACCTATTTTATAATAATTCAATTATTTATTTTGCATCTCACTCATAATTTGGTGATATTGTTGAATCAAGTCTTCAAAGATTTCATGAACTTCTTCTCGTCCTTCATGAGTCTCTGATGAATACCCAACAAAGACATCATTCTCATCGAAATCCAAAGTTGCTTTGATTAAATTCTCCTGCTTTTTATGTTGATTACGACTTATTTTATCTTTTTTGGTTCCAACTAATAATGTTGGAATCTCATAAAATTTGTACAAATTATACATAGCAATATCCTCGGCAGTCGGTTTATGGCGATAATCTACTAATAAAACTCCTAAAATCAACCCTTCACGCTCTACAAGGTATTCTTCAATCATTCGCCCAAACTCTTCTTTAAGTGTACGATTTACTTTTGCATAACCATATCCCGGAACATCGACTAAATACATCACATCATTAATATTATAAAAATTTAAAGTCTGTGTTTTTCCAGGTCGACCTGAAATTCGTGCTAAATTCTTTCGGTTTGTTATCGAGTTAATAAAAGATGACTTTCCAACATTTGAGCGTCCTGCGAAAATTATTTCAGGTAACCCCTCTTCTGGATAATGACTTGAATTGACACAACTTATAACATATTCTGCTTTTACTATTTGCATGTTGTCACACCTATCTTAATGCATGCTGTAAAACTTCGTCAATAGTCGAAGCTAGGATAAAATTTAATTCCTCTTTTACAGTTTGCGGAATTTCTGCTAAATCTTTCTCATTATTTTTAGGAATAATAATCGTTTTTAAACCAGAGCGATGAGCAGATATAGACTTCTCTTTTAAACCACCAATTGGTAAAACTCGACCTCTTAAAGTAACCTCTCCAGTCATCCCTACTTCACGATTAACAAGACGACCTGTTAGGGCCGATACAAGAGCTGTAGTCATGGTAATTCCTGCCGATGGTCCATCTTTGGGAACAGCACCTTCAGGTACATGAATATGTAAATCATTTTCCTTAAACAAGTTTTCATTAATCCCAAAATGTTTAGCATTAGCGCGAACATAACTAACCGCTATTTGAGCAGATTCTTTCATGACATCTCCTAATTTTCCAGTTAAAACAATTTTCCCTGTCCCTTTATAATAATTCACTTCGATTGGCAAAATATCGCCACCAACTTGAGTATAGGCTAGACCGGTAACAACACCAATTTGATCTTCCTTCTCCATTAATCCATGATCAAATTTATATTGACCTAAAAGCTCAATTAACTTACTGGAATTTATTTGAACCTTTTCAGATTTCTCAACTAATAATTCCTTAGCAACTTTTCGGCAAACTGCACCAATAACTCGTTCTAATTGACGGACTCCAGCTTCACGGGTATAAAAGCGAACTATTTCCATAATAACCTTGTCTTCGAAGATTAAGGTTTGCTCATTGAGACCATGTGCTTTTAGCTGGCGACAAATTAAATGCCTTTTAGCAATTTCAAATTTTTCTTGTTCCGTATAGCTGGCCACTTCAATAATGTCCATTCGATCACGCAAAGGCGCGGGAATATGATCTAATGAATTAGCTGTTGCTATAAACAAAACTTTTGACAAATCGTATTCTTCTTCTAAATAGTGATCACTAAAATGACTATTTTGCTCTGGATCTAATACTTCCAGCATCGCCGAAGCTGGATCCCCTTTATAATCACTTGCCATTTTATCAATCTCATCTAATAAGAACACCGGATTAATAGTTCCCGCTTTTTTCATTCCTTGAATCATACGTCCTGGAAGCGCCCCTAAATAAGTACGACGATGTCCACGAATTTCCGATTCATCTTTCACGCCACCTAAAGATATTTTCACAAACTTTCGCTCTAATGCATCAGCAATAGAACGAGCTAATGATGTTTTTCCAACACCTGGTGGCCCCACTAAACATAAAATAGTAGCTGGATTTTTCCCGGTCATGGTTTTAACAGCCAAGTATTCTAAAATTCGATCTTTAACTTTTTCCAGACCAAAATGTTGTTCATTTAAAATTTTCTCAGCAAAAGTAAGATCACTATTATCTATCGTCTCATTTTTCCAAGGTAAGGCTAATAACCATTCAATATAGGTTCTAACAACTCCAGATTCACTTGAGTTACTTGGTAACATTTCAAAGCGTCGAATCTCTTCTAATGCTTTTTCTTGAATCGCTTCAGGCATCCCTATTGCGTTCACCTTGTCTCTAAACTCTTGCCCAAGTGTGTCTTTCGAGTTTTCGTCTCCTAAATCTTTATGGATTGCTTTAATTTTTTCTCGCAAATAAAATTCTTTTTGATGTTCATCTACTGAACGCTTAACTTCCTGATTGATACGCATTTCAATTTCCACAATTTGCTTTTCTTTTTCGATATCTTTTAGTAGAGCTGTGATTCGCTCTTTTACATTAGTCAATCGTAAATACTTCAATTTTTCTTCTTCAGATATACGCAAATAAAAAGCAATGATATCAGAAATTTCATCTGCCGTCTCAGCTTGTTCAAGCATAGTCTTAACTTCTTGTGTATGGTTAAATAAAAGGTTACCATACTCTACAACCTCGTCTAATAATAGTTTTAACGCTGCTTGTTCTTCTACCGACTCATCTAAATAAGAAGGCATGGTTGTAATAGTTCCCTGAAGATAGCTTTCTTCTTCTAGTAATTCTTCAATTTTCCCACGAACGACACATTTAAATTTTACTTTGTAATGCCCATTAGGTAATTTAATCTTCATGGTTATTTTTGCTATCGTCCCATAATTGTTTAAATCGTCTTCCAGAGGCATTTCAATATTGTGATCAATTTGGGGTACTAACATAATATAATTTCCAGTTGCTTCAGCAACTTCCAAAGCTTTAATAGACTGTGAGCGACCAACTTCTAATCTTATTTGAGTATTAGGTAATGAGGTTACTCCTCGTACTGGTAATATAGGTAGTTTATAAGTTTCAACATTCTTTGTTTCTATTATCATTTTTCTCACCTCTTTAATGCAAAAATTTATCTTATACTATTTATGTTTCAAAACAATAGATTTTCACGGTCTTATTCAGTTATACTACATTACTAAACATCACATAGAGATTCTACTCCACTGAATTTTTAGTGTCTTGTGTGCCAGAAAAAAACATTTATTTTCTATGACTTATTCATAACCTTAGAGTATTTGGTTGATATAGGTTAAAGTGCCAAAAATCAACAACAACCATCATAACAGAAAATAACCCCGTGAATTTACTATAATTTTAAAAGCATATTTAAATTAACGATATTTTAGTACAGATTAATAAATGTTTTTCTCCTAAGAACACCTTGGTTTTAGGGGGATAGCGAAAAGGAAGCCTCAGCTTCCTCTTCTATAATATATTACTATCATAACATAAATTAATGATAAATCCTACTTAAATGCTCTTAAGCAACATCATTTTTAAAAATAAGCGCTGGGGTTTCATTATTTTCAATAACATCACGGGTAATTAAACATTTTTCAATATTATCTGTAGACGGAATTTCAAACATAACATCAGTCATAATCGACTCAATAATTGAACGTAGCCCACGAGCTCCTGTTTTACGCTCAATGGCCTTTTCTGCAATAGCAGTAATAGCACCGTCATCAAAAATTAATTCAACTTCATCTAATTTAAAAATCTTTTTATATTGCTTAATTAATGCATTTTTAGGTTCAGTTAAAATACGAACTAAATCTTCAACTTCTAATGGATTTAATGCCCCAATAATTGGAAAGCGTCCAATAAACTCTGGAATCAAACCAAACTTCAATAAATCATCTGGTTGAATATGACTATAGATTTCTTTTTGACTTAAATTATTTGCTTTTGAATCAGCACCAAAACCAATTACTTTTTTACCAATACGACGTTTAACAACTTCTTCAATTCCGGCAAAAGCACCCCCAGCCATGAATAAAATATTAGTTGTATCAATCTGAATAAACTCTTGATTAGGATGTTTTCTGCCACCTTGTGGTGGTACATTAGCTACCGCTCCTTCAAGGATTTTTAATAAGGCTTGTTGCACACCTTCCCCTGATACATCACGAGTAATCGATGGATTATCTGAGCGACGAGCAATTTTGTCAATTTCATCGATATAAATAATTCCTCGTTGAGCTTTTTCAACATTAAAATCTGCTGCTTGTAATAAGCGTAATAAAATATTTTCTACATCTTCTCCTACATAACCAGCCTCTGTTAAAGAAGTTGCATCAGCAATGGCAAAAGGAACATCCAACACCTTCGCTAAAGTCTGAGCTAGCAATGTTTTTCCACTTCCAGTTGAACCAATTAATAAAATATTACTTTTAGCAATTTCAACTCCATCATCAGTTACATTATTTGATGTTAGTCGCTTATAATGATTATAGACAGCCACTGCTAATACTTTTTTCACATCATCCTGCCCAATTACATATTCAGTTAATAAATCATAGATTTCTTTGGGTTTTGGTAAAGTTCCAAACTCTTCACTTAGTTCATCTGTCTGTTCATTTTCAATAATTTCTGAACACATTTCAATGCACTCATCACAAATGTAAACTCCTGGCCCTGCAATAATTTTATGAACCTCATCGTGGTTTTTACCACAGAATGAACATGTAATATCAATATTATTCATCATCCACACCTCCGAAGGTTAGCTCTAAATTTTATCCAATTTATTCAATCTAATTTAAATATATTCAATTAAACAGGAAAATATTAACGACTTTTTGAGACATTTTCTAGCAATGGAATAGATTGCATAAAATGAGGCACGATAAGCGCGCCTCATTTTATTTTAAAAAATTATTTACGCACTGCTTTTTCGACAATATAGTCTACTGCTTTACGAACTTTTAAATCCTCAACTACCATGTCAAGATTTGGTATCATCTCTTTAATACGTACTACATCTTGACCATAAGCTTGTGCCATTTCTTCTAAAGCATCTTCTAACTCAGCTTCAGAAACTTCTATTTTTTCTGCTTGAGCAATTGCCTCAAGAGTTAAGTTATTACTTAATTGCTTTTCAGCTTCTGGACGGAATTGAGCTTTTAACCCATCCATATCCATTCCAGTAAACTGGAAGTACATATCTAATGATAAACCTTGCCCTTGGAAACGTTGTGCTTGTTCGTTAACCATTTGCTCAATTTGTGATTCAACCATTTCTGATGGAAGTTCAAATTTTGCATTTTCTGTTACTTTATCAACAACTGTATTGATAACATGATTACGAGCCGCTGTTTCCTTACGCTCTTTAATTGATTTTTCTAAGTCTGCTTTTAAATCTTCAACAGTTTCAATTCCTTCACGATCTAAATCCTTAACAAATTCATCATCTAGTTCAGGTAATTCACGAGTTTTAACTTCGTGAAGTTTTACTTTAAACATCGCTTCAGCCCCAGCTAAATCTTCAGCTTGATATGTATCTGGGAACGTAACCGTAATTTCTTTTTCTTCCCCAGCATTCATGCCGATTAATTGCTCTTCAAATCCTGGAATAAATGAATTAGATCCAATTTCAAGTGAATGATTCTCACCTTTTCCACCTTCGAATGCAACGCCATCTTTAAATCCTTCGAAGTCAATAACAGCAGTATCACCGTTTTCTACTGCTGATTGCTTAACAACAATTTCAGCATTTTCTTGGAATAATTTATCAATTTCTTCTTGGATATCTTCAGTCGTCACTTCAGTTGATAATTCTTCAACTTCAATACCCGTATACTCACCTAATTCAACTTCAGGCTTAACTGTAACTGTTGCTGCTGCAATTAGCTCTTGACCTTTTCCAATTTGTTCAACATCCCATGAAGGAGATGCTACTGGAGAAATCCCTGTTTCATCAACTGCTTTCATGTACTCTTTCGGCAATACACTTTCTAATGCATCTTCAAATAATGACTCCACCCCATAAGTTTGTTCAAACATTTTACGCGGTACTTTACCTTTACGGAATCCAGGCATCGTAATATTTTTTACAACCTTCTTAAACGCTGCATCTAATGCTTTATCAAAAGCTTCCGCTGAAATAGTCATGGTTAATTTTACTTTATTAGTCTCAATCGTTTCAACTTTAACTGACATCGTATATACCTCCGTTTATTAACATTACCTCATATCTTGGTAACAACGATATAAATTATAACATAGGTTTTTAATAATTTCTATATTAATAATGATAAACTTAACATGTATTGATTGATTTTCTCGACTGTAACCACATTTGGAGTTGAGTCGTTCTCAAGCTTTGTCTCAAGTTCAGTTGAATTACTTAATTTCTGTACAACCACTTTATTATCTATATTTTCAAAGAACGGAAATAAAAATTGATAAAACAACACGATTTGTTGTTCACACCACAACATACTAAACTCATCTAATCCTAAAGTATGTAACTCTTTTTTCCCAGAAGCAATTAGCTCATATAAAGGGGCTAAATTTTCTTGCGTCGTCTTCAGTTTCTTAGAATTCCCTTCCTCACTAAATACGATTTCCAACACTATCTCTTTTTCAGATAGTAGCTCAAATAACATAGTTTTTAAAATAGGTGAATGCTCCATTTTAAAAAACTGTTTCAACGTCTCTTGGAACTCCATAAAATAGCTCGCTTCTATTTCTTGTAAATCTAATAATATGACGTATATTTCCTCAAATCCATCAGCCTTTAATAAGGCATTAAATTTATTATTGATATCATCCAACCACTCTTCTTCATAAAACACTTTTAATTGATACACTAACTCAATTAAATTCTTATATCCAAAAGAGCTTAGATTCAATTCCTCTCGATAACCCCTTTGTTTTTCATCAGCTTCTTGTTGCTGGCCTTGTAGCAGGCTCGCTACTATATCATAGGCCGCGATTGCTAAATCTAAACAACCAAATTGCTTTAATTGCAAAACAATGTCCTCACAACTCTCATACTCTTTTTTTAATAAATAACAACCTAGCAACTTTTTTAGCATCTCTTTTTGACCGTCAACACTAATACTCTCCGCAGTTTGCAACCAATCCTCCAGAGCACAAATGGCTTGATCAATATATTTTTTTTCTAAAAGCATCTCTATTTCTTTTAATTTTTCCTCATAAGGAGTTGGAAAATCATAAATAATAGCCATTAACATCACACCTTGCCCAAAGTAATATAAAAAAGACTACCTTTGTAGTCCCTAGCATTCATTTTAAATGGTATCCCTGGGACGGCTTGCTCTATCCAGCTGAGCTACCGAGATAGTTTTTTAACAGTTCGCTCTAAAACGTATGACTACCCATACTTTCAGCAGAGTTACTTTTTTCAACAGTTACCGCCTAGGGTTTCGGTCATTAGACCGATTGACGGTTCTTTCCCTAAATTTGAAGGAACGAATCCCTAAAGGGATTATAAACTATTATTTAATAATAGGCAAGTCATACAGTTAAAAAGCTACAAAAATATCTCTGCCGTTGTAAAGTTTGTTTAAGAAGCATTATTCAAATTGTTTCAAGTTTGTTAAAGGATTCATTATCATTATTAAATAATGGTCGCTTAGTAATACCATAGCCATAGTTAAGCCCCCCAATCCCATTAAGGACTGGGGGGCGGAACCCTCTCCAGATAAATCTTCCATCATTGTAATCCATTCCTTACAGATACCCTCAAACTTCAAAAGAACCCCTGTTAATATACTTTTATATCACAATGAAATAGAAAACCAAGCGACTACACCTAAAACTAGAATAAGAATTAAAATAAAGATTAGAATTTTGTATATTCGTTTCACAATAGCCTCCTGAAATTTTAGATTATCTCCATGACCCAGTCCAATTGCCCTGGGAACACCCTAAACGACTAAAAACTTTTCATAATCTATCCCTATCTATCCTTCCTATAATATAGACATTATAGTATTTTATACTATAAAAACTAATAAAACGCAACCATATATTTACTCGTGTTAATTGATACAATAACATCAGAATTCATGGCTCACTTGGTTATCAACCATCTGTTTCTTACAGGCAGACATTAGCATCTCAAATTTTTTCTGAAAAAGGTTAATAATCCAAGTCTGATTATTTACTTGCATACCGTCTAACCACTCATAAATAGCCTCACGGGTAATTTGCTCAAGTTAAACTTTTATGACGGCTCTAAACTTTTCCAGATTATAGTATAATCTGATATAGTCCTGTCCCTATAGCCACTTACTTGCTGAGTTATTATACTGTCCAGGTCTCTACCAGGATCCTTTGTTTTCGGTATCTTACTGCTAGTATTGACATCAAAAAAACCTACTTTCTTTGTCATTTTACTGCTTTCCTACACTAATGTTAGGAATTAGAATCTGTAGGCATGAAAAAAGGGATACTACCGCTTTGATGGAATCTGCGTTAGTATCCCTACGTTATCTGAAACCCTTTAATACCAAGGGTTATAAGTACTTTTAAATGGCATCCCGGGAGGGATTCGAACCCCCGACCGACGGCTTAGAAGGCCGTTGCTCTATCCAGCTGAGCTACCGAGACATTTTTGCTGTCCGTCTTACAGATAATATATTACCGTATAATCCAAACTTTGTAAATACTTTTTTTAATTTTTTTATTTTTTAAGTTTTCTTTAAACTAAATCCAATGCCTGCCTTAAGTTAACTGTTGATTCTCTAGTATCTTTGAATGTCTGAACCTAGTCGCTTAGTACCGAAATAAATTTTTAAAAAATACCTTTCCATAACGATTAAAATATGATAAAATAATTTTAGTTAATTAGCCAGTGTGGCGAAATGGTAGACGCAGTGGACTCAAAATCCACCGAAGGCGACTTCATGCCGGTTCGAGTCCGGCCACTGGTACCAACTATATAAATAATGTCTGATAAGACAATACTGAAACCCCTGATACTACGGGGTTTCTTTTGTTTTTCTAAGAAAGAAATTCTGCAATAAAAATACTTTTGACATCAATGTTGACACCAATTCATCAAGCAATTAAACAGCGACACCTTGAGGTCACACCTTAAATAACTCAATCTTCCGTTATCAAATATTTTATGATTAAGACGTTTAGTATCCAACCTTTTACCAGCTAACTCTTCCACGTCATGCAGATTTGATTTAATAAACTCGTCCAAGTTGATTTATGAAGTGGTGTGCCATTTGGGGTTCTTGTAATATATTTTTGATCCGAATAGCCTAAATGCTCTTGAATCTTCTTTAGCTGCATGTAATATCTTGCTTTTTTGTTATATGAAACTGAACGGATTCCTTTTTTACTGGTACTATGTCAAGTATTTATACAGCCTAAATAGAAAAAGTTAGGCTAATAGTGTTTTTGAAAAATGCTTTTCATATTCGTTAGGTGATAAATAACCACAAAATGAATGACTTCGCCCAGTGTTGTAAAAACCTTCAATATATTCAAATACAATACTGTATGCATGATGATAGTTTTCAGGTTTATAGCGTGAAAGCCATTCACGTTTAATTAAAGCATGAAATGATTCTATGGGTGCATTGTCCCATGGATCACCTTTTCTTGAATAGCTGGTAGCCATCTCTTTGGTCAGTTTCTTATAAAGCTTACAGACAAATTGACTTCCTCTATCTGAATGAATGACAGTTGCCACGTCCATTTTAACTTGTGTAATTTCTATTCTACCATCAACCCCTTTTTTTTATATTTTCAAAAGAAACTCTTCCAACATATGACCAAAGTATTCCTCGCTCCTAATATTTAAAAACCCCAGTTTATTTAAAACAGCAATAGACGGCTTATTCTGCGGATAAGCTATTGCATATATTTCAGTCCATTCAAATTGGTTTTTAGCATCCTCCAAAATAGCACGACATGCTTCTGTCGCATAACCCTTGCCCCAAGCAAAAGAACCAAAAGCATACAATAGCTCTCTGCCATCTTTCATCGGTAAAAAACCACAATGACCAATGATATCCTTACTTGTTGATTCTATAACGGCAAAAACACCGAAACCATGTTCATCCCATACCTTTTTAAACCGAGCTAGCTTTTTTTTTACATCTCCTTCAGTCAAGTCTTTACCATCACCCAGAAATTTAGTCACTGCTGGATTGGTCATTATCTTGATATATTGTTCTACATCTGCCTCTTGAAATCGCCTTATTTCCAAGCGATCTGTTACAATCTCACTCATTTTAAATCACGCTCTCTTTCTTTTAATGAAATGTCAACACTTTATGAATACGATTTAGTTCAAATCATCTAGAACGCTCGTCAAAACTAAAACTAACTTTTT
>Ga0153974_1000160_pt1 | contig 16156 bp, 14 predicted proteins | sample TSGA058MetaG_FD_104741 | JGI IMG/M metagenome (GOLD analysis project Ga0153974, IMG submission 104741) | Attine ant fungus gardens microbial communities from Georgia, USA - TSGA058 MetaG | ecosystem: Host-associated > Fungi > Mycelium > Unclassified | place: USA: Georgia, Yuchi Wildlife... | reverse complement strand
GGATTATTTAGGTTATTCAAGCTAAATATAGGTTGTTTATGATTTTTATAGTGCCAAAAAACAGCAACTAATGATTTGTGTAACATAGGCAAACTATAGACGCAGTAAGATTTTTAAACTGCCAAAAATCAGTTGCTTCTAATATAGATAAGTAGACTACAACAAATGAGCTTGATAAACTTTGAAGTTGGAATAAGCGGCTTTCATAGGAGCCATTTGCCTAAATCCAATTTTTCCCTCTTTTAAAACGGAACCATAATCAACTCCATTATCAGTCCACTCTAAGACAACTAAATCATTAACACTAAATTGAACGATATTTTTATATTTGATTAATTGTAAATGATAAGGAGAGGTAGCATCAGGGATAGAAGGAATCGGGTCTGCTCCTGTAGCAACTAAATGAAACCCATAACTCTTTCTTAAGTTACAAGTACAAAAAGAACGTTCGCTTTCCCATTTCTTTCGAAAATAAGATAGATGTAAAGCGTTGATAGCACCCGAGTGATATTCTGGGTAAACGCCCTTTCTTTTAGGCAGACTGGCATCAAATAAATCTTCCCCGTTACGTCCCGTCGCTGCAAAAAACAACATGCATAAACCAGGCGCTCTCAAAGGAGAAAATTCCCACTCAATGATGATTTCATCTGGAAATGATTGAGGGCACCAAAATAACCAATGAGCCAAATCTCCGTATTGTTTTGCATTTAAATGATTTTCTAAGATTAACTGATTATTTCGAAATGATGTTTTGAGTTCACCTTCCATTTTAAAATCTGCTATATCTTCTGGTGATGATAAGGGATTTTCATACAAGCATTGCCCTTTTTGAAATTTATAATTTTGCATATTGACACCTACTTTCGCTTTTAACAACAAACGATTCCATAAGGAATTTTTTGCTAGGAATACTCATTTTAAGTTGTTCCCTTAATTTATCTTGGTTTAACTCATTGTTTTAAAGTCAAAATGGAGTGGGAGTAAACTCTTCATGTAGTGCCAGAATATTTTCAATGAGTTGATTAAATTTAGTTTCCACCATCCAACTTCTCCTTTCCTAATATCTTTCTTATTAAGCATACCAAGTAAACGCATACAAATAAAGGACGTTATTTAACAAAAAAACGTCCTTTATTGCTGTTTCATATTTAATCTTTCTTTAATGTAATTTAACTATCTCAAAAAGCTCTGTCTAAAGATTAAAACTCCTCCTTTAATAGGAGGAATTATCATATTCTTTTGCTAACCATTCATCACAAGGAACTTGTTCTTCGATAATGACTTCTTTATAAAGGTAATAACCGTCGAAGTTTGTACAACAGTTATTAATATTATATTGACAAGTCGAGCAGTTACTCATTAAATTTCCCTCCTAAAAACTTGATTTTGTCCGATCATTATAGCTTTTGAATCACTACCATGACCGATTTGATTTGTTTTCAAAATGGGTAATTGATCGTTTTGAATGATTCTTTGTGTCAGAGTCACAATATCTGGCTGATATTGATTTTGTTCCATTTCAGTGAAGGTTCCTAATATGAGACCGCTAATTTGATCAAATACTCCTAGTTGATTATATTGATTTAAATAGGTTGCCATTTTAGGGACATCGCCACCTAAGCTTTCAAGGACTAATATTTTATCTTGAAAATCAGGAAAATAAGGTGTTCCTGCTAGTTTTAAAAAGCAACGAATATTCCCACCTATTGTAATTCCTTCCATTTGGCTTCCTTGAATCCACTCTTGATTAAAGTCTAACAAACTTTGTGGGTGGTAGAAAAAATTTTTTTGTTGAATCATGGCGTGATGACCGACTAAGTTTTTAATTTGGTATAAATATGAGGGTTGTTTAGCTTGCGTATATAAAGCATTTAAATCCACCGTTAAATCGCTGTAGCCAAAAAAAGGTTTTTTGGTTTTTGCAATCATTTCATAATCTAAATAAGATAAGACACCGTTAGCTAAATCTCCACCTGATACATCAAAAATGGCTTTAATTTGTTCATCTTTATAAAAATCCATTAGTTGGTTGGCTCGTTGTTGATCGCTAGCAGCGTAGATAGTTTCTAGGCGATAAATGGACTTAGCATAAATAACATTTATTCCCTTACTTAATAACAACTGATTCAATTCCCTTAATATGGCTTCTTGCTTAAAATCTAAACCATTGGAAAGTGCGATAAATCCTACTTTATCACCTTGAGTTAAGCTTATCATCAAGTCACCTCTTTTTATTCTGAGTTTCATTTTTAAAATTTTGATCACTATAAATTACTAGTCCTAAGACCATGAAGCTTAGCAGGACACAGAACAAGCTTATAGGGTTGATACGCTCAAAAACCTTTTGGGAAGCATATCCTAAATAAGTGAAATTTAACAAACAGATTAAGCCTAAAGGTATAGTAGTTAGTTTTAATAAAAGCCACTGCTTAGGGCTTAATTGAACTTTTTTAGCTTTGCTAACTAAAGTAAAATTTGAGGGGATCATTAAAGTTTCTCGCTGACAAAGAGCATAAAAATAGACAAAGACCCATAAAAACAAGACTTGAATTAATAAAATCAGCAAAAGCTGTATCGGGGTATTAGATGCAAAATAATTAGCCTCCCCTGTTAAACCCCAGTTTACTGGAATTCTTTCAATACTGGGATCATAAATTCCCCTTAAGAAAATTCCTGTTCCTAAAATAGTTATAATTCCAATTACTATAAATCCCTTATTGAACTTCATAATCTCCCTCCTCATTCTACTTTATCTATAACAACTATTTTAACTCACTTAACCTAAATTAGCAAGACTCCCCTGTTTAGACAAAAACCACCATTGATTGTAAACTAATTTATAAAACGCAATGAGAAAAATCATTTAACAAGCGCTCAATATAAGTCTTCAGAAATCTAATAATTTCCAAAAATGAATCCAATCCCAAATTTCGGAAAATTCAGAAGTAAATGAAGATCCACTAGCATTAAATAGTGGATTTGATTATCAATAGAGCCTAATCCAGAGCTTAGAAACTTACAACTCTAAACATCCAAAACAGATTTCAGAAAATGCCTAGTAAATAAAATTTTGTGTAATTTAAAATTAAACAAATCTTAATAACCCCTAATCCCTTAACAGGGTTTTTTAAGTTTAATTAAAATTCTTATTCGCTAAATTTCACTGAAAGGGTGACATCTTATTTATAGGATAAATGCATTCAATGCTAATGGAAGAATATTATATGGAAAATCTAGATATAACCAGATGAAAGCTGTGAGAATTGCAATCGGTAATATAAGCCAGATTTGAAATCTTTTTTGAGGAGAATATTTGATACTTTTATCGATAGGAACCACTTCAAAGAAGGAATGGTGAACTAATTTCCAATAAAGGATTTCTGTTAGCTTATATAAGGCATAAAGCATGACTGGATAGAAAAGCAGTCGAATCCAGATTGGTAAAATAGTTTGAAATAGACCCTGTAAAATAATTGGTAAAATAAAAACAGCAAAGTAGGGAAAACCAATAACCTTAAAATATATAGAACGAAGCGTGCGGTTACGAATAAATGCCTTCAAACAAAATTCTAATAAATCATTTTCCGGCGTTCTTTTTTTAAAAATCCGTCTCGATTTCGGAAATAAAAATCGTGGTTCCGAAGGAGATCCAAAAAGCGATGGATATTCAATGACTGGCGCTTCTTCGATAAAATTGGCGGAAGCCACGAAAACCAACTGATTTAGTTTATTTCGCTCTTGTTTTTCAATTTCCACTTCTCTAATAAATCGCCGATTCATTTTAGCTTCTTTAGTAAAATAAGCTATCCCAATCCCAAAAATAATTAGGCTTAGAACCCCACTGACTATTTCAGGTACTAAGGTTCCCATCAACAAAAAAACCATTAAAACCCCAGCAATAGATAGATGTTGAATGAGGGGATTTTCGAAATGTCTACGAATTATTAACACGACTACTTTATAGGCTAAAACTATCAAAAACATTGTTCCTATTTCCAAAACCCCCACCTGATAAATGTTTATTAAAATCGGCAGGATAATAAGCATGAGCAAAAGCAACAAGAGCAAACTTTTTAATAAGGTGGCCAAGAAGCCGCAGATGCGGATTTTCGTCATTACTTTTGGATTTTGGATGAGGAAAATCAAATCTGCATCTAGTAAATAACTACGAATATTTCCAGGTGAGATGAAAATAAATAGGACGAGGTAGAAAACACCCAAAGGAATAAATTCATTCCAATAAAGTTGGGTACTGTACCAAATATGGTAATAGTAAATGCACAATAAAAGACTAATAGGAATCACAAAATAAATCCAGATGATAGGCGGTACCACCCAATTAATGGTCTTCACTTGATTGCGCCAATCATCACAAAAGCGTTTATAAAATAATTTCATTTTCTCATCTCTCCTCGGCACTATCAAAGTAGTAAAGTAGTTTCTTAAACTCAGATAAAGAAATTCAGCTCATGTTTCCTCAATGATAATCTACTCTTTTCTCATTATAATCATAGCAAAAACCCATAAGCTGTGCAATTAGCAATAACCAAATCATACTAATTACCTTTAAAAAGATTTATGAGATTTCCTACTAATGTATGCCCTTAGTTTTCGGTGTTAATAGTCTTTGTGAGCCAACACGTTTAGATGGTAATTTTGTTATTTTCTATTACACACGTGCTTGTATATATACTGCGATTTTAAATGCCTTAAATATATGTAAATAACCCTGTTAAAGTATTATTATGCTTAACAGGGTTATATTTAAAATTTATTAGTGTACAAAGGGTGCACTAATTGGTAAAATTAAACAGTAAAGCTCTACACCATATAATTCGTATGACCCAGAAAATAAATCTAAATTAGAGGAGGAATAACATGCGTAACTTTAGCTTTCAAAACCAAACCAAAATTATATTTGGAAAAGATTCAGAGAAAAACATCGGTTCACATTTAAAGGATTACACAAGTAAGGTCTTACTTCATTATGGTGGCGGTTCAATAAAGAAAAGCGGACTTTATGATAAAGTGATTCAATCTTTAACTGAAGAAGGAATTGAATACTTTGAATTAAGTGGTGTACAACCTAATCCTCGTGTCTCTCTCGTTCGCCAGGGAGTTGAAATGTGCCGCAAGCACCAAATCGATTTTATTTTAGCAGTTGGTGGGGGAAGTGTCATCGACTCTGCTAAAGGAATTGCTGCTGGAGTTGGCTATAACGGTGACGTTTGGGATTTATATGTAAACGGAGCCAAGCCTGAATATTGCTTACCTATTGCAACCCTATTAACGATTCCAGCTGCTGGAAGTGAATCGAGCACAGGTTCTGTCCTTACAAATGATGACAATAATTTAAAACGAAGCTTTAATCACCCAACTTTAAGACCTGTTTTCTCCATTTTAAATCCAGAACTAACGTTTACGCTACCAGCTTATCAAACAGCATGTGGTATTGCTGATATGTTTGCTCATGTTATGGAGCGATATTTTACAAACGAGCGTCACGTTGATGTTACCGATCGTTTATGTGAAGGGACTATGAAAACGATTATTGAAAACGGACGCAAAGTCATGAAAGATCCAAATAATTATGATTTTCGAGCTGAAGTGATGTTGGCTGGTTATATAGCCCATAATGGAAGCTTCGATATGGGACGTTCTAGTGACTGGGCAAGCCATCAACTTGAACATGAATTAAGTGGATTCTATGACATTGCTCATGGAGCTGGACTTGCAATTATGGTTCCTGCTTGGATGAAGTACGTTTACAAACACGATATAGCTCGCTTTGCTCAATTCGGAAACCGTGTCTTTAATTTAGAAATTAACACGTTTAATCCTGAAGAAACAGCTTTATTAGCTATTGAGCATCTGGAAAACTTCTTTAGAGAATTAGGGCTTCCTGTTCGTTTCTCTGAAGCCAACTTACCTACTCACGAGGTAGATAAACTAGCGAAAAGCCTTGTTATTAATTCAGAATCAGTAGGTAATTTTGTTAAAATTTATGAGCAAGACGCTCGCGAAATTTATAAATTAGCTCTATAATTTCATATGAACATTGAAAAAAAGACGGTTACGCACTTAACGGCGAACTGTCTTTTTTTCAAATGAGTATTATTTCATTAATTTACATACATTATCAGCAAAAGCTACTGGATCTTCAATAGACAACCCTTCAATTAAACGAGCTTGGTTATACAGTACGTCTGCATACATTTCAAACTTATCTTGATCCGTTTCATGAGCACTTTGTAAAGATTTAAAGACCTCATGGTTAACATTAACCTCTAAAACTTTATCCGCTTGAACTTGTCCTGCATTTGGCATCGCATTAAGAACTTTTTCCATTTCAATAGAAATATCTCCTTCATTTGATAAACAAACTGGGTGAGATTTTAGACGACTAGAAGCTCGAACTGCTTTGACTTTCCCACTTAAAGCTGAAGTCATCTTTTCAAAAACATTGGAAAATTCTTCGTTAATTTCTTTATCTTTCTCTGTGTCTATATCTAAATCTGCGCTCGAAACTGATTTAAATTCTTTTTCCTCATAGTTCATTAACATTTTAATGGCAAACTCATCAATATCTTCAGTAAAGTATAAAATCTCATAGCCTTTTTCAGAGATTGCCTCAGTTTGTGGAAGCTTTTTAATACGATCAATAGATTCACCTACTGCATAATAAATCTGTTTTTGATCTTCTGGCATACGAGAAACGTATTCAGCCAATGTTACTAACTTATCTTCATAAGAAGAGTGGAACATTAATAAATCTTTTAATACATCTTTGTTTGCACCGAAATCACTATAAACTCCATATTTTAATTGACGACCAAATGATTCATAGAATGTTTCATATTTTTCACGGTCATTTTTTACCATTTTCTCTAGTTCGTTCTTAATTTTCGTCTTGATGTTTTTGGCAATTAATTTTAATTGACGATCATGCTGTAGTATTTCACGAGAAATATTTAAAGATAAGTCTTCAGAATCCACTATCCCTTTAACGAAACTAAAATAATCCGGCAATAGATCCGCACATTTATTCATAATCATCACACCACTTGAATATAGCTCTAACCCTTTTTCATATTCTTGTGTATAGAAATCATATGGCATTTTTTCTGGAATATATAGAATAGCATCATAGCTAATATTACCATCAACACTTAAGTGAATATGTGATAAAGGCTTGTCAAATCCGAAGTGTTTTTCTTGATAGAAGTTTTCATAGTCTTCCGTCGATAATTCACGCTTATTCTTTTTCCAAATCGGAATTTGGCTATTAATGGTTTGCTCTTCTGTAACATCTTCGTATTCATCTTCACTTCCTTCTTTAAGTTGTGACTGAGTCACATCCATTTTAATTGGGTAGCGAATAAAATCTGAATACTTTTTAATAATTGATTTTAATTTGAAAGTATCTAAGTAATCATCAAAGTTCTCATCTTCTGTGCTCTCTTTTAACGTTAAAATAATATCTGTTCCCACAGTTGCTTTTTCACATGGCTCAATGGTATAACCTTCTACACCATTTGAATGCCATTTGTAAGCTTGATCTGACTCAATAGATTTTGAAATAACTGTTAAGTCATCTGCAACTAAAAATGCAGAGTAAAATCCGACTCCAAATTGACCAATAATTTCATGGTTATCTTCGACCTCAGTCTCTTTTTTGAATTGAAAAGAACCACTTTGAGCGATAACTCCTAAATTCTCATCTAACTGAGCTTCTGTCATCCCAATTCCAGTATCAGAAATGGTTATTTGTCGTTTTTCTTCATCGATACTTACTTTAATAAAGTAATCCTCACTATTAAAGCTTAACTCCTTGTCTGTTAAAGCCTTGTAGTATAGCTTATCGATAGCATCGCTTGCATTTGAGATTAACTCTCGTAAGAAGATTTCTCGATGTGTATAGATTGAGTTAATCATTAAGTCTAATAATCGCTTTGATTCCGCTTGGAATTGTTTCAATTTATAGCAATAGGTAATCCTTTGAGATAATCGCCGGATTTTCCCCTGCTCCACACCGGGCGTGCGACTTTCACCGCACCCGGCGTTCCCTCTTATTCATAGTTAACCGAATAAGACTAGGGGCTATCCCTCCACGTTCATTACACGCTTCATCAGTACTATGCCCCCGCTCTCACAAAAGTAAAGCAATTTCGATCTTATACTAATTTTCGTTAGAAATAACACCTCTACCAAAATTTCTCATAAAAATAGTATCATTTCTAAACAAAATTAGTATTAAAAAATCTTATTTGCACCTGTCTGCTAGTAGGCATTTATAACAGTCTTTTGCTTTCCACGTTCCAATTAACCTAGCTTTTCATATACCTTTAGGTGCTTACTATAGGCCTGCCAACCTTATATTCTCCTCGTTGAATATCCCGAATTTCACTAGCGATTAATCTTACTTTTCGGTAGCTGGCTTACAGTTTCTGTAAATACATTGATTTCTCAATGGTTAGGATTTAGACCTGTTCATTCGCAAGTTCGTCAGTCCATAAGGACATTCTCACCTTAGGTAGTTTATAGCACTCCGACCTATCTGACACTCGGTTTCTAACCGCCTCTCCTCGCCTTACACGTTAGGGTATCATCTCAGTCGCCTTCACCTAGCTTCATACCTTAAATCACTACTATCATTTAACGCATGTAGGAGTCTTAAGTAAGTGGCTTCAGCTCAACATGACGGCTTTCATTCCCACTTTCGGTTAATTAGTTATCCTTATCTAATTCTAGATAAGTCTCCTATTTCATGCAGATGCACTTATTAGGAAACGTGTCGCACAATCACTCCTTTTAATTTGTTAGCACTTGTCTTTCTAGAGTGCTAATACATCTATTAAATTTATATCATAACTATAACTGAAAGTCAATATTTTCCCTTGTCTACCCTTAAATCTTATAAAAAAGCTGATTCCATCGACCATTAAACGGTATTACCTAGTTTGCGTACTCCCCTAATACTATTATAATAATACATGGATTAAGTTTTAATTAGTTCAAAACAATTGCTAAGAGAGGTCATTAAGTAAAGCCTATTTAATATTTACCAATGATCTCTGGATTCCCCAATTACAAAACTTATATAATAACTTCTCTACCGGAAAAAGATGTTTAAAGAATTTGAGACTCAAAAATTTTATTATGGTTTCCCTATTTTTTTAATTGGATATGAGGATGACAGGTACCAATACAATGTTACAACATGTAGCTCTTCATATACTCTAGGAGATATGGTTGTTATTGGATTGGCTGCTCAATCAAATGCTGTCAAACAAATCGAAAAATTTAAACACTTCTCGATTAATCTATTAAGTTCTGAACACATGGATTTAGTTGAAAAAGCTGGATTCAACCCTGCTAAAGATAAATTAAACTTATACGATATAGCCTATGAGTTTTTTAAAGACTCTAGAGTCCCTCTAATAAGTAAAGCTACTATCTCATTGATCGTTAATGTCGAAAAGATTGATTATCAAGGAGATTATGTCAATATCACAGGTAAAATAAATCATAGGTTATTTAATCATGAACTATTAGAACACCCAACATTTATTCGTGAAAAATTCGAACCTTTTTTATATGTAGGAGACGACAAAAAAAGGGTTTATCGATTTGTAAATAAGATAGTAATTGACGGGGGATCTTTTTTCGAGTAAAACATATAGGAACTTCTTATTACACTATTAGCCTGAAGGATTAGACTAGCTAATGAAAGGTGGATCAAAATATTCAATTTAGATATTTTGATCCACCTTTTTATCGTATAAACCTGTTTTTATTAGCGCGCAATTACGTTGACTTGTCTTAAAATAAGGTATTTTCCTCCAATAGTAAATTAAATATACATTTTTTTTACTTTTAATCTATTTAAACTTTTGAAATGCTTCACAATAAGGTATAATAGTTCAAACACAATCAAAGGGGGATACATGAATGTTAAATGAACGACTCATCAAAGATGTACTAGATGAAGCTTTATCCATGGGAGCTGACTTTGCAGAAATCTTTGTTGAACAAACTCAGTCACAATCCATTACTATGATTAGTCATAAAGTTGACAAAGCTAATCGTGGGCAAGATTTTGGAATTGGAATTCGTCTTTTCCAAGGAATTCACTCAGTTTACGGTTATACCAATGATGCAACTCGTGACAATCTATTAAAAACGGCTCGAACACTGGCTTCAGCCTTAATGGGAGAAGATCGTGTAGCAGCTTTAAATTTATCTAGGCAAGAAATCATAAATCAACATGTTATTAAGTACGATTTACAAGACATCCCGGCTTCAAAACGTATTGAAAAAATGCGCCAGGTAAGCGAGACCATTAACGGATATCATCCTTCTATTAGTCAAAGTACAGTTAACTTATTGGAAAAGCAACAAAATGTTTTAATTGCTAATACAGAAGGACTATTAGTAGAAGATCAGCGAACATATACACGCTTAGCTCTAACGGCCATTGCTTCTAATGGGCAAGAAATGCAAACTGGATCACATGGACCGGGTGCTCATCAAGGTTTTGAATTTATTGAAAATCTTGATTTAGATTTTTATGCAACAGATGCAGCTCGCCAGGCAATGACAATGCTTGAAGCTGATCATTGCCCAAGCGGAACAATGCCAGTCATTATTGACAATGGTTTTGGAGGGGTGATTTTCCACGAAGCTTGTGGTCATGGTTTAGAGGCAACAGCTGTTGCAAAAAATATCTCTGTCTTCTCTGGACGCTTAGGAGAAAAAGTAGCTAGTGACATCGTAACTGCTATTGACGATGGTACAATCCCAAATGCTTGGGGCTCTTTAAATATTGATGACGAGGGAACCCCAGCTAAGCGCAATGTTTTAATTGAAAATGGAATCTTGAAAAGCTATCTAGTAGATAAATTAAATGGTCGCCGTATGAACCATGCTTCTACAGGTTCAGGTAGACGACAAAATTATCGCTTCGCTCCAACTTCTCGAATGACCAATACATTTATTGCCAATGGCCCTCATACAAGAGATGGAATGATCGCCGATACTGAATATGGACTTTATGCAAAAAGTATGGGTGGTGGATCTGTTAATACAGCCACAGGTGATTTTAATTTCGCTGTTAATGAAGGTTATATTATTCGTAATGGAAAAATTGCTGAACCTGTTCGTGGAGCTACTTTAATTGGAAATGGGCCGAGCATTTTACAGGAAATTGACCGCGTCGGTAACAATTTAACCCGTGCTCAAGGAATGTGTGGCTCTGTTAGTGGTGCAATTCCAACCGATGTTGGACAACCTGCAATTCGAGTTAAAAAAATGACCGTTGGTGGTGCAAAGGGGGACGAGTAAAATGTTAAACTTAGAACTACTTTTCAAAGCTGGAAATGAAGCTGGCTTAACAGATATGGAAGTTTATTTAGTACAAGATGAAAATTTCTCATGTAAAGTCTTTGAGCAAGTCGTGGATTCTTACTCAGTTTCAGTAACTGAAGGACTTTCATTTCGAGGACTTTACCAAGGTAAAATGGGTTATACCTATACTGAAAAATGCGATGATAGTTCCATTGATTTCCTCATAAGTAGCGTGATTGAAAATGCAACTATTTTAGAAAAAGATGAGCAAGAAGAGCTATATAATGGTGATGAAAATTATGCTTCCCTTGACTTATATAATCCGGAATTAGAAACAGTAACTGCTCTTGAAAAGATTGAATTTTTAAAAGCTGTTGAAGCTGAGTGTTTAGCTCTTGATTCTCGCGTTAAATCAGTTAACTACTGTCTCTTTTCCGATGGGATCTCAAATGTGACATTGAAAAATTCGAAAGGATTATCACTCCATCAAAAGCAAAATTTTGCTTATTCCTATGTGAGCGTCTTAGTTTCAGAAAATGATAACAACAAAACAGAAGGTCAGTACATCGTAAGTACAGATTTTATTACTTATGAACCTAAGTCTTTTGCTAAGAAGGTTGTCGAAGGAGCATTAGCTCAATTAGAAGCTATTAAAGTGAAGTCGGGAAGTTATCCTATTTTATTGAAAAACACAGTAGCTGGTAATATTTTAGATGCTATGAGCGATAGTTTTTCTGCGGAAAATATTCAAAAGGATTTATCTCGGTTAAAAGATAAAATTGAAGCAGTTATTGCTAGCTCAATGGTTACGATTATTGATGATCCTCATTTGAAGGGTGGGTTAGGTAGTGCAGCTTTTGATGGTGAAGGCGTGGGAACTTATCCTAAAGAGGTGGTTTCAGAAGGGACCTTGAAGACTTATTTCCATTCTTTAGCGACGGCTAAAAGTTTTAATGTCCGCCCAACTGGAAATGGATTTAGATCAGGATTTAAAAGTCCGATTTCCATTTCACCTAGTAACATGTACATTAAACCATTAGACTCCTCTTTTAATGACTTACTAGCCTCTATTAAAGATGGAATTTATATTACAGATGTGCAAGGATTACACTCAGGTTTAAATCAAATTTCTGGTGATTTTTCATTATCTGCCACTGGATTTTTAATTAAAGACGGAACCCTTTCAACAGCTGTTCACGAAATTACCGTTGCTGGAAATTTCTTCGATTTACTCAAAAAAATTAAAGGAATTGCCAATGATCTAGATTTTGAAGCTTCAAATATAGGTTCACCTTCTTTATGGATTGAGTCTTTGATTGTAGCTGGAGAATAATATCCATTAAAAATAGCCGCTTCTGGATGAGAAGGGGCTATTTTTATTTATTTCAGCAATTAAGCTTTTTTATTTCTTCTTTCTGCTCGTTCATATAAAACAATAGCGACAATTCCGAAGAATACAGGTCCACCAACCATCCATAAGGTGTTAGCTAGATTACCATTTATTGCTGGCTCAATAATTGTAAAGAGATTAGCAAACATAACAACTGCTGTTACGATACATCCAAAAATAATGGCTATCCCTTTATTTTTATAAATAACAAATGGTTTTTCAATATTATCGCGGCATTTAAAGAAGATGAAAGCAATTGATATAAATGCATAAGGAAGGGTCATCGCTACATTGGTCATTAAGACAATTTTATCAAAAAATTCACTAACTGATTCTCCTCCAAATGAAACAAGAACAATTAAGATAATAGCTAGCATAGCTTGAATTCTCATGGCATTAATAGGGAGTCCATTTTTAAACGTTGTCAGGTATTTTGGCCAAATTCGTTTAGGTGTTCCATCTATTAACTGCTTTAAAGGACCATACGAGAGGGTCATAAAGGCTCCACTAGTAGCAAAGAACATGGATAATCCTACAAATCGTGCCACTAAGCTTCCCATTTGCAAAGCGACAGCTTCAGAAGCTCCAAAAGCATTTCCTAATTGATACCCCAAATTTTTCATTACAATAAAGGTCACATTCCCAGTATTAACTAATGGATCAGCAAGTACAGTATTCCAATTTGTAAAAATACCAACCATTAAAATTCCAAGGGCATAACCAATAGAAATAACGCCTGCTGCAATTAAGAGCCCTTTTGGAAAAGTCTTTAGAGGATTTTCTGTTTGATCAACAAGCCCACCAATAATCTCAGCACCACCAAAAGCAAAAATTGCAAAGGTTAAAAACGACATCATGGCAATGGAGCTATGATAATTGGGATTGGGTGAAACTGTTAAAGCATCTGAAAGGCTTCCTATTGGTTGAGCAAATTCACCCCCATTTAACACTAAAATGAGGAGTGCCCCTACTAACAAGACTCCATTGAGTAATAAAACTGCAGTTCCGCCGATGCTAGTTACTTTCTTAACACTACTTAGTCCACGAGATATTAAAATAAAAACGACAATCAACCATAAAATACCTAAAAGTCCTAAAGTTTGAGGACTGGTTAAACCTAATAATGACCAGTTGCTTGTCATATCAGCACCAAATACTGCATTTGAAAAAGGAACCCAGATATTGGTCGAAACATTGACCATCCAAACAATATAAGAAGCATACCACATAAAGACTCCAATAAAGGCAAATCGCGGACCAACTGCTCCTTCCATCCAAGAGTAAATCCCACCTTTTTCATCTTTATAAGCTGAACCAAATTCAGCAATCATAAAGGCAAAGGGAACAAAAAACGTAATGGCTCCAAACAAATACCAAGGAATGGCTGAATACCCCATTAAGAGGAATCCACGAGACGCATTAGCAAAACCAAAAACCGTTGTAAATATCATCAACGTTAAAGATACAAGGGTCAATTTATTTGTTGTTTTCTTTATCATTTAACCACTCTCTTTTCTAATTCAATAATTAAATCATGAGACGTTTTAGACTTATCTCCTAAACCTTACCTTATAAACCAGCGCTTGAGGCTCATCAATTCCTAAAAAGGAAAACGATATTTATCAAAACACAGCTCATTACTTGATGTAACTTAATTAAATTTCATCTCTTAATAAATACTTCATTGAAATATGTTCTATTCCTGCATCTTGAAAAATTGGGCCATAGGCTTCATAACCTAGCTTTTCGTAAAAACTTTGAGCGCTCACTTGGGCTCCTAATCGAACTTCTAAAACATCTGTATTTTCTTTTAAATACGTCATCATGGACAATATTAATTCTTTTCCTATACCAGAATTTCGACTTTCTTTTATAACAGCTACGCGACCAATTTTAGCATAGTCACTTTCTATAATCACGCGGCCAGTTCCCAAAGCCTTTTCGCCATCATAAGCAATAAATATTGGAACATGGCGATCATAATCATCAATTTCTTCCTCGACAGAAACCTTTTGTTCTCCCACAAAAATATGAGCTCGAATCCGTAATGCGTCCACAAAATGTTCTTGATTTGTTGCTTTTATAACTTCCATGTTCTCTCTCCTTTTTCGTATTGAACTATTTTATCATCTCATCATTTAGTTTTCAACATATTGCTGCTTCATTTTCAATATTTTACTATCTAAATTATATATGCGTTAACGTAATAGATAGTAGCCAATCCATCTTCAGTCTAGAATATGACGAAAGTCCTCAAATGAAAGTTTTAATAAGATAAATCTAACTTTTGGTTATACTCATCGGTTTTTAAAATTAGGCAAATTCACCAAGTCATTAACTTAAGGATTTTAGAGTTAAGTTTTTCCCTTTCAAAATTAAAATGCTGTGCTGAAACATGATTTGAGAGTTTTTTATCTTGTGGTTTTCCTCTTATGTTAATGACCATTGCCTGATATAATTGCCTTGGTTATGCCGAGACTATTATCATAGTCTATCCCGACAACACCCGAAACGAATAGAACGATATTTTAATATCGAAATAAATATGATATTTAAGCTGATAATAATTAGTAAAAACATTCCATTTAGTTTTGATAATTTCTGGTGGCGTTATTAGTATATGATTTAAATAAAGAAGCGCATATAAAAACAGATAAAGAAATTTGTAAACTCTTTATCCGTCTACTTCATAACCTAAAATTATCCTTGTCTTAATAGATTCTGATAATGAAGTGCTAACCTAGCTATAATCAAAATCACCATCCACTTTTTAGTCTTCGTAACACTAGATTTAACCCGATCGATGACGATATCTTGTTGAACTTCTACTGTCCGTCGGCTCTGGAATCATTCTGCCGAAGCCTCCTCCACCATGTCGTTCCAAACCTAAGATAGTCGCAAATCGATAAACAAGGATTTTAAACTGAGATGGTGGCTTAACTTTAATCGGTTCGCAACTGTTATCTTGAATATTGTAGCGAAAAATCCCAAGTCCCCCTTCTTGATAGCGACAGACAATATGGCTTAAATCAATGGCTATCGGCTGGTTATTCTCTTGTAACACTATGACATTTCTAATCTGGCTTTCCAATAAGAAGTTTACTGAAGGCATATCTTGTGGGAAAACCCAGCTTCTATTATCATACATCCCATGTGCATTTATCGGCCCGCTCATTCTCTTGTAATCAATCAAAAAAGCTGGTGGAGCATCATTCTTTAGAGGAATTGATTTTAATTCTTTTGCTCCTTGCATAAGAGCTTGTGTAATTCCTTCCACTCTAACATGGCTTATTATAAAGGGGAATTAGGCGAAATCCTTGTTTTGCCAAATCATGACCATAAAATACACTGATTTCTCTGGGATATCTACAATAATCATACTATCATTGTTAAACGACGCCAAATGTTTGAGATTACGGG
>Ga0153974_1000159_pt1 | contig 16213 bp, 14 predicted proteins | sample TSGA058MetaG_FD_104741 | JGI IMG/M metagenome (GOLD analysis project Ga0153974, IMG submission 104741) | Attine ant fungus gardens microbial communities from Georgia, USA - TSGA058 MetaG | ecosystem: Host-associated > Fungi > Mycelium > Unclassified | place: USA: Georgia, Yuchi Wildlife... | reverse complement strand
TAAAGAAATTTACTTTTCAGTCTCTTCTTGATTGTCGTGAAATCTATTCTCACAAGATAGCTTATATAAAATATGGTAAATATCATGGACAGATTGATAAAAAGTTTCTCTATCCGTACCTTCCATCTGTTCAATCAACGCTCTAAAAGGTCTAGTATTCTCGTTTAAAAAATGGTCAATAAAGCACTGAGCATTTTCTGTCAGCTCTATTCTCACGATTCGTCTATCATTTGGATCATTAAGACGATCTACTAGCTTATATTCTACTAGACGATTTACCAGCTTTGTCATCTGATGCTTTGGGATATGAGAAATTCTGGCTAACTCAGTCATAGTTGCGACACCACCCAACCATTTTAATCGCTGAATACAGTAGTACATTTCCAAGCTTATCCCTTCATCTAAGGATTTTTTAAAAGGCTTAATAATATGATCATTCCACTGTGGGAGCAACTTTAGTAATTCTTCTTGAACTTGATTGATCGTTATATTTTCATTCAAGACTTGCCATCTCCTTCCTAACTTTTATTTTAATTATATCGATCTAAGAAAGCCAATACAATTTTAAAATTCTTGTTCTAACACTAAAATTCTTGATCATCAATTTAATTATTCAATTTAAAAATAGCTCCTAATGCTATCCTCATGTCTATTACTAAATGATTGTAATATAAGGTACGACACTAAAAAAGTGCCTAAGAAAGTTCGTATATAACATTCTGCAGTAAAATATAGTTACTACAACGACATATCTTACCATATTTATAAGGTTTCGTCTAGAAACTATATACATGTGTAGGGTACTTGACGATACAAATCGCTAAGGAGTTAAATAGCATCACTCTATTGCTCGTATCTCAGACAATATTACTTAGATGAATATCTGGCTGAAAAAATTCAATTTTCTTATAAAGTTAAACGACTCACCAGTCACTCGTATAACAAAAATAAATCAAACTGAAAATCAGATTAAATTGATAAGCCAGTGAGTCTCCATGAGATTAGACATACTTTTGCTATGATCTGTATCAGTCATTATGTGAGCATATTTGTTATATGGTAGAAATGCTGTAATACTAGTACTTATGTGCTACTTAATTTTAAATAATAAATCAAGAAATAGTGTGAAAAAGCGATTGAAACATATGAGAATCAAGGTTACGACCTTAAATTTTTAAGAAAAATACAGCCTCGGGGTGGGATGTCAATGAAAGTCAATCACCTTGCGGTAGGTGATGGCTATTATGCTTGTCTGCACACATCTAAGTTACCCAAACACCTTACGCCATTTTAGTTAACCACTTTAGTGGGGAATAACAATTCCATCGTTAAGGTAGAGTTTACATGAATTTAGTATACCCCGTTTTGAAATCGCATAAAACATAAAAAAGCGCATCACACGCTTTTTTATGAAAATAAATACCCGACTCCGTCGAAGAACCTTAATTGGAGACCTAGCTTTTGATCATTATTCAACACCTTCTTCTGAAAAAGAAATCACATAATCGATAAATGTTTGTAAAGTGTTCGTAGGAGTTTTTGATAGGGGATAAACAAACCAAGTGTTTCTTGTTACCTTTGATCCGTCTGCATTTTCTAATGGAGTGATATGAAGATTATACTCATTTTGAAAATCAGTAGGAAGGAAACAATAAGTGTAGCCAAGTCCCTTGTGAATAAGTTGCCAGGCATGATCGACGTATTCCACAGTAATTCCTTGGAGGGCTTCCTCTGAAAATCGACTATGCCACCAATGATCTAATAATTCTTTAGAACGATCATTAGTCTTGTAACCAATACGTCTCATTTGAGGGAGGTCATCAAAATTAATGGGCTCTTTTGTGATGAGTGAAGCTTCGTTTTTCTCTACGAGTACTTGATTGACAGCTCCATGATAATCCCCTTTAATAAAACCCATATCCACTTCTCTTGCCACTACTTTTTGAAACAAAATATTGCTTGAATCTGTTACAATTTCAAACCTAACATGGGGATGCTTCGCGGTATAGTTGTAAATTAATTCTGGTAAAACATATTTACTATAAGTATAGGAAGAAGCGATCGTAATGACTTCTTCTTTCTTTTTTTTGAGACTGTCTAATTGTTTTTTTGTTTCAGCCATGAGTTGGATATGCTTTTGGGCCTGTTTCGCAAGGATTTCTCCTTCAGCTGTAAAGGAAATTCCTTTTGGACTTCGATTTATAAGGGTAACATCAAACTGTGCCTCCATATATTGAATTCGTTTCGTTAAAGTGGGCTGTGAGACAAACAATAAATTAGCCACTTTTGTCATATTTGGATTTTTGTATAATTCATTTAATATTTCCCAATCAGAGTCTCTCATCCATTCATCACCTACTATTCCTAATTAGTATCATACCATTACCAATCTTCATTATACAAGTCACAACATGATAAGATATAATAAAATTAGAGAATATTTTCACAATAGGAAGGAAAATCAACCATGAGATCATTTAAAACAGTTTATATGCGTGGGGGAACAAGTAAAGGTTGCATGTTCCTAAAAGAAAATTTACCTAAAGATTGTGACCAATGGGATTCAATTTTTCTACAAGTGATGGGGGCTCCTGATCCGAAACAAATGGATGGGATGGGAGGAACTGTATCATCTAATAATAAAATCGTCATCGTGTGGAAAAGTGAAGAACCTAACGTTGATGTCGAATACCTAGTTGGACAAGTAATTGTCGGTAAAAACCAAATTGACTACAAATCTAATTGCGGAAACATGACAGCAGCAGTTGGAGCCTTTGCGGTAGAAGAAGGACTCGTGGACATTGCCGAGCCCATAACAACCGTGGGCCTTTTGAACCGTAATACCAACAAATTAATCAACGTAACTGTGCCTTGTGAAGACGGGAAAATTGCGACAGAAGGTAATTGTCAGATAGCAGGTGTTGATGGGACAGCCCCCGAATTAAAAGTTAACTTTTTAAATCCAGTAGGGGCAAAAACCAATCAACTATTCCCAACGGGTCGTAGGGTAGACATCCTTAATATCGAAAATATAGGAGAAATAGAGGCTACCATCTTAGATGTTTCTAATCCAATGGTCTTAGTAAAAGCAGAAGCAGTTGGATTAACTGGAACTGAACTTCCAGAAGAAATTAACAATCATGAACATGCAACTGAATTATTAGAAGCCATTCGAGGAACGGCGGCTTGCCTCATGGGATTCGCCAAAGATTTAGAGGATGCAACTAAAAATAGCCCAGCTATTCCTAAAGTAGGGATATTCACAGATTCTATTTCTTACACAGACATTAGCAACCAATCAGTTGACGCTCATGATATGGACATTTGCGTACGAGTAATTTCAGTATTTAAATGTCACCAGGCTTGCCCATTAACATCAGCTAGTGCCATTAGTGTTGCGACCAGTCTCGAAAATACGCTCCTATATCGACCTGTTGAAAAAGAAGGCACCATTAGAATTGGGCATCCAAGTGGAATCATGACCCTGTATCCTAATATTAAAAAGGAAGCTAACGAACTGATCATACCAAGCGTTGCCGTCCAACGAACAGCCCGTCGAATTATGGACGGATTCGTCTATATTAAAAATGCCTAGTTCAACCAATAAATAGAAGAGTGAATATAAAAATACATGATATCGTTAGGAGAAGAGATTATGAAGAAAACCATGACCCAAAAAATTATTGAATCACATTATGTATCTGGAAGTATGGTTGCTGGGGAAGAAGTAGCCATCCGAATTGACCACACGTTAACTCATGATGTAACAGGGACACCTGCTTATTTAGCATTTGAAACCTTAGGCATTCCAAAAGTAAAAACAGAAAAATCTGTTAGCTACATAGATCACAACATGTTATATGCTGACAACAAAAATCCTGATGACCATATTTATCTACAAACAGTAGCTAACAAATATGGAATTCACTTATCAAAAGCAGGAAACGGAATTTGTCATACGGTTCACTTTGAAAGATTCAGCCGTCCAGGCATGACGTTATTAGGTTCTGACAGTCACACACCGACAGGTGGAGCAGTTGGAGCTATGGCGATTGGAGCAGGGGGATTAGATGTTGCTTTGGCAATGGCAGGAGAACCGACTTATTTAAAAATGCCTTCTGTCGTGAACGTAAGATTACATGGAAAAATGAAACCTGGAGTTTCTGCTAAAGATGTAATATTAGAAATGCTTCGCCGCAAATCAGTAAAAGGTGGAGTCGGAAGAGTTTACGAATATACGGGAGATGGAATCAAACATATTAGTATCAGAGACCGTTCGACCATCACAAACATGGGAGCTGAAATGGGAGCAACCACTTCGCTTTTCCCGAGTGATGAAGTGACAAAAGAGTTCTTTATTAAGCAAGATAGATTAGAAGATTGGATGTTATTCGGACCAGATGAAGGGTGTGAATATGACGAATATATCGATATTAATCTAGATGAATTAAACCCATTAGTTGCTTTGCCACATATGCCTGATAATGTTACAGAAGTAAAAAACTGCAGTGACATCAAAATCAATCAAGTATTCTTAGGAAGTTGTACCAATGCATCCTATACAGATTTTGCCAAGACAGCCGCTATTTTAGACGGAAAAATCGTTCATCCAGAGGTAAGCTTTGTCGTTGCACCCGGTAGTCGTCAACTTTATTTAATGCTTTTAAGAGATGGTGTCATCGGTAAATTAGTAGAAGCAGGAGCCCGAATCATTGAATGTGGATGTGGCCCATGTTGTGGGATTGGTCAAGCGCCAAGTACTGATGGCGTTTCTTTAAGAACGTCTAATCGAAACTTCAAAGGAAGAGGTGGACATCAAAACGTTGATTTATACATCTCAAGCCCTGAAGTGGCAGCCGTTTCAGCCATTACAGGTTATATTACAGATCCTTGTGAATTTATGAATTTAGACAGGCTAGCCGCAATAGAAGAACCAGGTGCAGAGGAATATATCATTGATGATAGACTGATTTTATCTCCAGCTGAAGATGGAAGTGAGGTAGAAGTCGTAAGAGGACCCAACATTAAACCCATGCCAATGAATAATCCATTACCCACTGATCTGGTAGCTAAAGTGTCTGCTGTAAGAGGAGATAACATGACAACAGATGATATTACACCTGCCAATGCTCAATTCTCAGCCTTAAGATCAAATATTCCTGAAATCAGTAAATTCTGTTATGGACGTATGGATCCAGAATTCCATGACCGCTGTAAAGAGCTTGGGACAAGTATTATTATTGGTGGAGAAAATTATGGACAAGGTTCAAGCCGTGAGCATGCCGCTATGGCTCCCATGTATTTAGGAGTAAAAGCCGTTATCGCAAAATCAATGGCAAGAATTCATAAAAATAACCTAGTTAACCATGGGGTTGCACCGATTTTATTTGTAAATCCTGAAGATTATGACCAAATTGAAATGTTTGATGAACTAAAAATAGAGAACATAACTGAAGAAATCAAAAATGATACGTTCTATGTTCATAATGTAACTAAAAATAAAAAATTCCCAGTTAAAGTAGATTTAACAGATAGAGAAAAAGAAGTAATCGTAGCGGGTGGACAATTACGATATGTGGCTAATAAAAATAAAGAATAAATGGAGGTAACCATAATGGTGAATTTATACAATACAGGTGTCTATTTAGTAAATGGAACAGAAATCATTCCTGAAACAGAACAAGCAGTAATTAAATCATATACAAAGGAAGAAGCTAAAAAAGGAACCATTGCCTACTCGATTTTAGAGGCACATAATACGTCTGGAAATATGGAAAACCTTAAATTAAAATTTGATGCTTTAACCTCTCATGACATTACCTTTGTTGGGATTGTGCAAACAGCAAAAGCATCAGGCCTTGAGAAATTCCCAGTTCCTTATATCTTAACAAACTGTCACAACTCATTATCAGCAGTAGGGGGAACCATCAATAGTGATGATCACAAATTTGGACTTTCAGCTGCACAAAAATACGGTGGGGTTTTTGTTCCACCTCATATGGCAGTTATTCACCAGTACATGCGCGAAATGTCTGCAGGTAGTGGGAAGATGATTTTAGGGTCGGATAGCCATACGCGCTACGGAGCATTAGGAACATTAGCAATCGGTGAAGGTGGAGGAGAGTTAGTTAAACAACTTCTTTCTGATACTTATGATGTAGCCTACCCAGGTGTTGTTGCCGTTTATTTAACTGGAAAACCTATGCTAGGGGTAGGTCCTCAAGATATTGCCCTTGCTATTATTAAGGCCGTATTCAAAAACGGATATGTTAAAAATAAAATTATGGAATTTATTGGCCCAGGTGTTGCTTCAATGACAACAGATTATCGTAATGGGATAGATGTGATGACAACTGAAACCACTTGTCTTTCTTCTATCTGGAGAACAGATGAAGATACAAGAGAATTCTTAGCCACTCACGGACGAGTTGGAGAATACAAAGAATTAAATCCAGCAGATGTTGCTTATTACGATGGATGTGTCTACGTTGATTTAAGCACGGTAAAACCTATGATTGCTTTACCATTCCATCCAAGTCATGCTTATGAAATTGATGAGTTAAATGAGAATTTAGAAGAAATTTTAAGAAGTGTGGAATTAGAAGCAGAACAAATAAGTGGCAGAAAAGGGGCCTTAACTTTACTAGATAAAGTAGTAGCGGGAAAATTAAGGGTTCAGCAAGGAATTATCGCTGGATGTGCTGGAGGTAGCTACAGTAATGTCATCGAGGCTGCTAACGCCTTAAAAGGAAAAGATTGCGGTAACGGAGAATTCTCATTATCTGTCTATCCTTCATCACAACCCGTATTCATGGATTTAGTTAAAAAAGGTGCCATTAATGATTTAATGGCAGCGGGAGCTATTATCCGTACTGCCTTCTGTGGGCCATGTTTTGGTGCTGGAGATACACCGATCAATAATGGACTAAGTGTTCGCCATACCACAAGAAACTTCCCGAATCGTGAAGGATCAAAACCAGGAAACGGACAAATGTCAGGAGTTGCTTTAATGGATGCTCGTTCAATTGCAGCAACTGCAGCTAATGGTGGAATCTTAACATCAGCCACATCGTTAGATTGTTGGGGAGAGATTCCAGACTATGAATTTGACAAATCTTCCTATGAAAAACGCGTATTCCAAGGATTTAGTAAAGGGGAAAGCAAAAGCGAATTAGCATATGGTCCAAATATCAAAGACTGGCCAGAAATGAGTCCACTAACCGATCATATTCTTTTAAAAGTAGCTTCTAAAATTATGGATCCAGTGACCACAACAGATGAATTAATCCCATCAGGTGAAACGTCATCTTATCGTTCAAATCCATTAGGACTAGCTGAATTTACACTATCTAGAAGAGATCCTCAATATGTTGAAAGAAGTAAAGCAGTGGATAAATTAGAAAAATCACGAATCAATGGAGGATTAAACTTGGATAAAAACCTAGAAATGGTATTTAATCAAATTCATACCCTACCAGGTCAAGAACAAGTAAAACAAGAGGAAGTTGAAATTGGAAGTATGATTTACGCTATAAAACCAGGAGACGGTTCAGCAAGAGAACAAGCGGCTAGCTGTCAACGAGTGATTGGAGGATTAGCAAATATTACTAAAGAATACGCAACGAAGCGTTATCGCTCAAATGTTATTAACTGGGGAATGTTGCCTTTTCAAATGGAAGCAGAACCAACATTTGAAGTTGATGATTATATCTATATCCCAAATATTAAATCAGCTTTAGATGGGAATATGTTGAATATCAAGGCTTATGTTATCAAACAAGATCAATCAATGGAAGAAATTACACTTTATATCGCTGACATGACAAAAGAAGAACGGGAAATTGTCAAAGCGGGTTGCCTAATTAACTTCAATAGAAATCGTAAATCATAATATTAGTAAATAGTCGCTGGCATTTTAAACAATGATCAGCGTGCCCCTATGGGGATCATCATCCAAAATGGGAGTGTTTAAAATGGAATATGTTAAAGTAGCAGAGCAGAAGTTTGGAGAATTAATTCATTCGGAATTGGACCGCATTGAAAGAATGAAATCAAACAGTGAAGTGAAAAACTTCTCTGAGTTGGAAAAAGTAAGGGTTGGTGTCCTTCCTGGAGATGGAATTGGACCTATTATTACTGAGCAAGCTGTTAGAGTTTTAGAGGCTTTAGTAGAAGATGAAATTGCACAAGGGAAAATTGAAGTTAGAGAAATTGAAGGACTAACCATTGAAAACCGTGCTGCTAAGAATCAAAGTCTTCCAGATGAAGTGTCAGTTGCTGTTCAGAAATGTGATGTCCTATTGAAAGGACCCATGGTGACACCAAGAGCTTCTGATTCATGGCCAAACTTAGTAAGTGTAAATAGTTTGTTACGTAGGGGATTAGAAATGTTTGCAGCGGTAAGACCTATATCTATTCCAGAAAAGGATATTGATTGGACCTTCTTCCGTGAAAACATTGAAGGAGAATATATTTGGGGAAATAAAGGAATTTCAGTGAATGACGATCTTGCTGTAGATTTCAAAGTTCAAACCAAACAAGGGACTGAACGTATCGCAAGAGCAGCATTTGAATTTGCAAGAAATAACGGAAAGAAAAACGTAACGATTGTGACAAAAGCGAACATCGTTAAACTAGTAGATGGTAACTTCATTCAAGGCGTACGTAAAGTAGGTGAAGAATACCCAGAAATTGAAATTAAAGAATGTTTAGTAGATGCCATGTGTGCTAAAATGCTTGACCCAGAATTTAATGAGGGTATCGAAGTTATTGTATTACCTAACCTATATGGAGATATCGTCACAGATATTGCTGCCCAACACCAAGGTGGATTAGGACAAGCTTCTTCTTCTAATATTGGGAATAAATACGCGATGTTTGAAGCCATTCATGGAACTGCTCCATTCCTTGTAGACAATGGACGTGCTGAGTATGCAGATCCGTGTAGTATCATCCGAGCAGCGGGAAGTTTAATGGCACATATTGGTTATGCTGACCGTAAAAGGATTTTAGATGACGCCCTTAATATTTGTACACGTACAGAACGAAAAGTGGTTATTACCACTGATAAAGACGGAGCAAGCGCTAAAGAATTCACAGATTATTTACTAGAAACAATTAAAGGATTACCTAATATAAAAGGCTGAACAAGGCGTTTAGGAGTCCCCAAAAAGTATAAGCTAGCAGCCAAAATTGAAATGATTTACTGAAATTATTCAGTAGAATATTCAATTTTGGCTTTTTCTCGTTTCCCTAATCAAAATTTTTTACTTTTGGGATACGGCTCTTTTGCATCCGTCCTATCAGTTATATAGTCCAAACTCAAAGTTCTTTAATGGCTGAATTTTTTCTAGAAGAATTATTCTATGAAGTCGTAATAAAAAGAATTTACAAATAAAAAACTTTATCCTTATAAAATCCTTATACTTTGATTTTATACTAATAACAGAGATGAAAGAGAGGTATAAAACATGAACTATATACTAGAAACAAGAAATGTAACCAAAAGATATAAAAAACAAAAAGCAGTCTCAGAGCTGTCAATGCAGGTGAGAGAAAACTCGGTTTATGGATTACTTGGACCGAATGGAGCAGGAAAATCCACACTTCTTAAAATGCTGACAACAGTTATTGAACCTACAAGTGGACAAATCCTTTTTAATGGTCATGAAATAAAAAGGGAAGATTTGAATGATATTGGCTTGTTAATTGAATATCCGCCACTATATCATAATTTGACAGCTAAGGAAAATCTGAGAGTACGTACCACAAGTCTTTGTCTACCAGAGAGTCGAATTGATGAAGTGTTGCAGGTAGTAGGTCTTGAAGATACTGGAAAAAAAAGAGCTGTAAATTTTTCATTGGGAATGAAGCAAAGACTTGGAATTGCTATGGCATTACTTAATAAACCCAAGCTTTTGATTCTTGATGAGCCGATGAATGGACTTGATCCAATGGGAATTGAAGATTTGAGAAATCTGATTAAAGGGTTCCCAAAAGAAGGAATTACCGTGATTGTATCGAGCCATATTTTAAGTGAAGTGGAACAGGTTGCAGATACGATTGGCATTATTTATGATGGAGAACTAAAATATCAGAATGATGTAAACAAAGGTGACAACTTAGAGGACTTATTTATGAATGTCGTTAAACAGAGCAGAGGTGAGAAAAAATGAAAGCAATTTGTAAAGCTGAGATGATTAAAATGAAACGCTCATCTGCCTATCTATTGGCTGTAGCTGGACCGATTTTTACAATGATACTTTGTATAATTTTAACTTTAGGAGTAGGAGATTTATTTCAGTATGGTGCAATGAATTGGTGGTATACGATGATATTACCTGGTGTTTTAGCGCTTATATGTGCTAGCTCAATCCAGCGAGATTCAAAAATAAATTATTATGGAGTTATGTCACTTCCCATTTCAAAAGAAAAATTATGGTTGTCCAAAATTATCATTTGTTGTGCGATTTATTTAGGTGCAACTGCTATTATGATTATGGGAACAATACTGGGTGGCGCTCTATTAGGCGCCAGAGTGAGTTTAAGTAATATGATGATAGCTGGAATCGTGTTGTTCATCACATTTTTATGGCAGATACCACTTATGTTGTTGCTTGTACAGAAAACTTCTATGGGTATAGCAGTAGTGACAAATATGTTTATGAATATTTTAGGCGTAGCGAAATTTGCTCCAGAGTCTAACTGGTTTTTATTCCCATTTGCCATTCCCTCAAGATTAATGTGTCCTATTATTGGTGTTTTGCCAAATGGATTGCCCGTAGAAACCGGTAGTTCATTATTAAATACAAATGTTATAATTCCAGGGATTGCTATCTCTATTGTGCTATTTGTATTATTGACGTTTATGACGATGAAAATGTTTTCGAAACTGGAGGTTCGTTAAATATGGGTGCTCTTTTAAAAAGTGAGCTAATAAAATCAAAGAAAACAGCATTTATGAGAATGCACTTATTTGTACCTTTTATGGGTATCCTTATATTTTATGGTATTTACTTGATAACAAATTATAGTGAAAGTGAGAGAGTTTTTGGTTTTTTTCAATTACTAAGTATTACGTTCACATTGCTAATTAGCGTGGTTTGCGCAATGAGTGCAGATATAGAAAGACAGGCGGGAAATTACGTAAATCTGCTGACAATAGCAGGAAGAAAGGAAAAGGGCATTTATATCAAGCTCTTATTTCTATTAATAAGTGGTTTATATGCAATTCTTGTTGTTTCTGGTGGGTTTGGACTTGTAAATCGTTTTATATTGGGTGATTATTCTACTAATCTTAGTGTGTTTATCATCGGAGGGGTCATATTATTTTTTAGCAATATCTTTTTGTATTTACTTAATCTTACTTTATCGTTACGGTTCGGTGGAAATATAGCTATTGGAACTGGCGTAATAGGGAGTTTGATTACAACCTTAATGCTTACAGGACTTGGTGATGGTGTTTGGGTATTTATCCCATATGCATGGGCAACTAGATTTACGAATCTTTATGTAAGGCACGTTTATGGTTATGCTAGCGTCGCAACTGTTGAGATGATAGTGGCTATTGGTGTGTGTATATTGTCTACTACCCTTTTATTTTTTGTAGTCAAAAAATGGTTTATCAAATGGGAGGGCAAAGTGTCTGATGAATAAAAATACTATTTTTGCTAAAAGTATGTTAAGATATTCCATGCTATATTATAAGTAAGGCGGTGTCATAATGGCAAATATATTGGCGGTAGATGATGAAAAAGCTGTCTTAGCATTAATAAAAAACGTTCTCATTAGAGATGGTCACAAGGTAGAGATAGCATCAGGTGGAACTGAGTTGAACACTAAAAATCTTAAGTATTATGATTTGATTCTTTTGGATGTAATGATGCCAGACGAAAATGGTTTTCAATTGTGTGAAAGAATAAGATATTTAGTGGACTGCCCAATCCTTTTTTTAACGGCAAAAGTATTGGAAGAGGACATGATTCAGGGATTTAATATCGGGGCGGATGATTACATCATGAAGCCCTTTCGACCTGGGGAATTACGTGCAAGAATAAGTGCTCATTTGCGAAGAGAGAAACGCGAGAAGAATAATGCACTTCATATTGGTCAGGCGGTGTTTTATTTAGATAAGAAGCAGTTAATGGTGAATGAAAATGTAATACAACTAACAAAAAGTGAATATGAAATATGTGAGCTTTTAGCCCGTCATAAAGGAACTGTCTTTACTAAAGATAAGATATATGATTGCATATCTGATTATCGAGGAGAAAGCGATAGTTCAGCTATCGTGGAACATGTAAAAAATATTCGAGCGAAACTGAAAAAACATGATTACGTACCTATTGAAACAGTATGGGGAATCGGCTACAAGTGGAGGTAGTTTGATTTGAAAAAGCAAGGGTTAACTCAATATTTTATAAAACATATCATCCGTTCTCAATTGTAATCTTTCTCTGGGGAGTTTTCTTGATAGGAAGCTTTCTTATCTTGATAATCGTAGGTCAGATATTGCCAGCAAATTATGTGGAAAATCAGCTTAATGATATGCAAGTAAAAAAAGCAGATAAAGATGAAGTTATGTCTATTATCCCACTCACTAAAGGATATGCCATTTATAATCCTGCAGGGGATTTTATTGAGGGAAATGTAAGTGATGAAAAAGCGCACAGATGGTGGAACCAAAAAATAGATGAGGGAGATTTCTTTCAGAAGCAAAAATTTGTGTGGGATAACGAGATTTGTATCATTAGTTATAATATAGCTACCAAATTTTCCAATCAATCATTAAATAGATATTTGCCAGCTCCTGGAGTCCTATACATTTTGCTTTTTATTGGTGGTTTTATTGCTGATATTGTATGGATTTCGTGGAGTTTGAAAAGAAAGTTTGTGACTGAGTTTAAGAATATTGCAGAGATAACCAATAAAATTGACGATCAGAATTTAGATTTTGAAATACATGATAGTCAAATAACTGAAATTGGTGATTTGTTGGATTCCATTCAAGGAATGCGATTGGCGTTAATGAAGTCTCTTGAAAGCCAGTGGAATCAAGTTCATGAGTTAAAAGAACAAGTGGCATCTCTTGCTCATGATATCAAAACGCCCTTGACTGTAATAAGAGGAAACGTAGATTTACTGAAAGAAACAGAAGAAGATCAGTTTAATCAGGAATTGTTAAATTATATTGATGAAGGGGCATCGCGATTAGAGAATTATACGAATATTCTTGTTGAAATAAATATATCAGGTAAAGGTTATGAATTGAACTTATCCAATTATAAAATGGATGATTTAATTGTGGATATTGAACAAGAAAAGAACGCTCTGATGTCTGTCAAGGGTATTGAGATTTCTTTGGAGAATGTTTCTGATGTAAAAGAGATTAGATGTGATTCCATACTCTTGATGCGGGCAATTGGCAATGTCATCAGCAATGCTGGTGATTTTGCACAGAGTTATGTCCATATAAAAGTGGACGATGATGGTGAGTACTTATGCATTCACATTATCGATGATGGATCTGGTTTTTCTGAAGAAGATATCAAAAAATCAAAGAAACAGCTTTATATGGGGGATTCCAGCAGGAATGGTAACAAACATTTTGGAATGGGTTTATATAGTGCTAATTCCATATTGGAACAGCACCGTGGATTGATAGTAGTGAAAAATGATGTGGAGATGGGTGGAGGACACGTTGAGATTCTCATTCCATGTAATACTAATTCTCGCTAGAAATAACACCACCTTTGCGGTCTTTTCAGCCCCAGTTGTCGTCACCCAACTGCCCCCGATACATCCCGTATCGCTTAGCTACAGGCAACAAGCACCGGAACCGAAATTCTTCACAAATTTGGTATTATTTCTAAAGGTCATTAGTATAAATAATAGGTTGAGAGTGTTTAGAAAAGTTTTTGAACATAAACAGGAGTTTAAACTTAAAGTTTACGAGTTCTATAAAACCCGCATGTTGAGTAAGTGTGCGGGTTTTTATTTACTCTTATCTATTAATAATTTGGTGTGGTTGCTATTTGATGAAAAGTTATGTAAAATATTAATAGTATTAGTGTGAAGATGATGAATTCAAGCCAGTGATTGTTTATATTTACCATAATCCTTAATAACGAAATTTTGATAATAAATGATGCAACATATATGGTGTAAATAAAAATTCGTCCCTTTGGGGATGAGGCTTTTTTTCGTTTTCTTTCCCTAATTTCCGGTTTATCAAAACTTTATCTTGGATTTAATAAGGAGGACTCACAATGAAGGAAATTTTAGACATACTAAAAAAAAATAGTCGTTATTCAGATGAAGAGATTGCTGTAATGACTGGTAAAAGTGTTGAAGAAGTCCGCGAAATAATTAAGGAATATGAAGAACAAGGGGTTATTGCGGGGTATACCACTTTAATTAACTGGGAAAATACAGATGATGACGATTTTATTACAGCATTAATTCAAGTTAAGGTAACGCCACAACGAGGTGAAGGATTTGAGAAAGTTGCTGAACGAATTTACAAATTTGATCAAGTCACCGATTGTTATTTAATGTCTTCGGGTGGCTTTGATTTGACTGTTATTGTTGAAGGAAAATCAATGAAGGAAGTTGGACTTTTTGTATCAGAAAAATTGGCCATTCAAGAGTATGTCCTAGGGACAGCAACACATTTCGTGTTAAAGAAATATAAGGAACATGGAACGATTTTTAAAGAGAAAGAATTTGATGATCGCGAGGTAATCTTTTTATGAGAGTAGAGGAAATGATTAAGAATAACGTTCAAAATATGCCTCCTTCAGGGATTCGCCGCTTTTTTGACTTAGTTCATGAAATGGAAGATGTTATTTCTCTAGGAGTAGGGGAACCTGATTTTATTACCCCTTGGAATGTGAGAGAAGCCGGAATTTATTCATTAGAGAAAGGTCATACCCATTATTCATCTAATGCAGGATTTATGGAGCTTCGTTATGAAATTTCTCGCTACTTAAACCGTCGCTTTAATTTAAAATACAAGCCAGAAAATGAAGTGTTAGTGACCGTTGGTGGAAGTGAAGCTATTGATTTAGCTTTAAGAGCATTAGTAGGGCCAGGAGATGAAGTTATTATTCCGGAACCTAGTTTCGTGGCCTATCAAGGATGTACAGCTTTTACAGGAGCAACAGCGAAAACCATTCAATTGAAAGCTGAAAATGAATTTAAATTAACAGCTCAGGAATTGGAAGCGGCCATAACTCCAAGAACAAAAGTGTTAATTATGTCATTTCCTAATAATCCAACAGGTGCAATCATGACTCGTGAAGATTTAGCACCAATCGTGGACGTCTTAAAAGATAGAGATATCTTTATTTTATCAGACGAAATCTATGCAGAGCTAAGTTATCAAGAAAATCACGTATCCATAGCAACCTTTGATGAAGTTTTTGAAAAAACGTTAGTCGTTAATGGTTTTTCAAAAGCTTATGCCATGACAGGGTGGCGCTTGGGCTATGCTTGTGGGCATCCAACCTTAATAGCAGCCATGACCAAGATTCATCAATATGCGATTATGTGTTCACCAACAACAGCTCAATATGCAGCAATAGAAGCTTTAAAAAGTGGTGATTATGCAGTTCAAGCTATGGTAACAGAATATAATCAACGCCGCCGTGTCTTATTAGATGGATTCCGTAAGCTAGGATTAGAGTGCTTTGAGCCTTTAGGAGCCTTTTATGTCTTTCCATGTATTAAGTCCACAGGTTTAAGCTCAGATGAGTTTTGTGAGCGCCTGTTAATGGCGGAAAAAGTTCTAGTTGTTCCTGGAAATGCATTTGGTCAAAGTGGAGAAGGCTTCATTAGAGCTTGTTACGCATCTTCTATGGAGAATATTAAAGAATCCTTAGTTCGAATTGAACGTTTTTTAAACACTCTTGAACAATAACTCATATAGAAAAAACCATCTAAAAACTTGTCCTTATTTTAAATGAGATTTTAGATGGTTTTTTCTTCTCGATTAAAATGTAATAATAGGGCATCACTTTTTCTTTCTTTTAACTGAAAAATTCTTTGAAAGCTCACATGAAAATTGTTTGCTACTTTTAAGAGGGGGCTATAAAAAGACAAAACTTCAATTAATACTAATTCTCGCTAGAAATAACACCACCTTTGCGGTCTTTTCAGCCCCAGTCGTCGTCACCCTTCCGCACCCGATACTCCCGTATCGCTTAGCTACAGG
>Ga0153974_1000156_pt1 | contig 16358 bp, 11 predicted proteins | sample TSGA058MetaG_FD_104741 | JGI IMG/M metagenome (GOLD analysis project Ga0153974, IMG submission 104741) | Attine ant fungus gardens microbial communities from Georgia, USA - TSGA058 MetaG | ecosystem: Host-associated > Fungi > Mycelium > Unclassified | place: USA: Georgia, Yuchi Wildlife... | reverse complement strand
ATAACGACGTTGTCCTTCTGCATAAATGGTTTCAAAAGCAAGAGAAGATTTTCCTGATCCTGATAATCCGGTTACGACTACAAATTGATTACGAGGAATCTCAACATCAATATTTTTTAAATTTTGTTCTCTTGCCCCTTTTACAACAATCTTATCATTCATAAATTCACCTCTTTTATAAAAAGCTAAACAAAGCGTTTAGCCTGTCCATAATTCTAGGGAGTAACTCTAACTTGAAGTTTGAGTTACTATTGAATTTGAGCCTCTCTGGGTTAGTCACATTTCCTAACCCTAAAGGATAACTTATACGAATTTGGAAATAAAAATGCGACATCTTGCGGCCTTTTTTGCCCCATCCTTCGTCACCCTTCCACACACCATGCTAAGGCAATGCTTTGTTCCAGGCAATAAGCACTGGAACAAAAAATTCTCACTATCTGTCGTTTTTTTTTAACCAAATTAGTATTAAATAATCTTACTTTAGTTTTACAAAAGGAAGACTAACTACACAAAAATGTAACACTAGTTTCAACAAATCTGTAAGAATTTCACGCTAACTTCTTCGCTCTTCAACAGATATTTTTGATAAGGGAAGGAAAAAGGTAAATGTGGACCCAACATTAACTTTACTTTCAAGTGTTAAGTTTCCTCCCATAATTTCAGCCAACTGTTTAGAAATACTTAGACCTAATCCGGTTCCACCAAAATGATGGGAAATTGTATCATTTTCTTGAGTAAATGATTCAAAAACAGTGGAGAATTTACTTTCTTCAATTCCTTTTCCAGTGTCCTCCACTTTAATTTTAATATAAGCATCGGTTTCATTTTGATAATCCAAATTAAAATGAATTTTAATAGAGCCATGTTCTGTGAATTTTATGGCATTAGAGATTAAGTTTATTACAACTTGTTTAATTCGATTACAGTCTCCATATAAATGATTAGGAACCTCTTGATCCACTTTCACTTTGAAGTCTAATTTTTTAGAGCTTGCTTGAATTGCAAATAATTCTTCAATTTCTTGAGCTACTATATGTAAATCAATCTTATCGATTTGTAATTTTACCTTTCCTTCTTCAAGAATTGAAAAATCTAATAATTCATTGACTAACTTTAATAATAACTCACTGGAATGATGGATAACATCCACTTGTTTTTTTTGCTTCTCATCTTTAACGCTTCTTCTAAGTAATTGAGCATAGCCTTTAATAGCATTTAGAGGTGTTTTTAATTCATGTGATATTTTTGTTAGAAAATGACTTTTAGCTTTACTAGCGTCTATGGCTCGCTTCCAAGCGACTTGAAGCTCTTCACTCTGATAATCTTTTTCTGCTAATAATCGCTCTTTCTCTAAATAAACATCCCTAACATTTAAAAACGTTAGTTTCCATCGATTATTTAAATTAGGAACCATCAAATAATCTCTTTCTCCACATCGCTTAACATAGTCAACTAGTAAATAACATGGCTGAATCATTGATTTAAATACGAAATAGAAGACAATAGCAAATAAAATAATACTTAGAAAAACTGATATTTTAAATATAGTTAGCATTTCCGCTATAACAGTTAGTCGAATTTCCCTTAAACTCGTAAAATTTAAGATTTTATAATTCTCTATTTCATCTAAATTATAGACACTAACATGATAACCATTATCTCTTAATATGCTCGTAGCCTCTTCTAATGTAGCTTCTTCAAAAAAATCATCCTCTTCTGTAAAAAATTCATTAAAGGCAAGGCGTCCATAATTTTGTGAAAAATCTACCTCATCACTTCCCTGAGCACTTGTCTCATCTTCTGGTACAAACAATTTATCAGGAAAAATTTTAATGGTTTCTGAGAGATAATACACATTATTTTCAAATTCGTGAATCAGATTTAGGATTGATACGAGTTCCACTACTGCATAACCCATTACTGTATCTCCTAACTCAATACTTTCTGCTAAATAGAATTTATAACTTTCTTCCTCATTATGAATTTTGGTGCAGAATAGCGAATTTTCATAATTCTCACGAATTTGGCATTGAACATTTGTTTCAGAAAAAACTGAATCTATTGAATCCTGACTTAAAAACGAAAAGTTATCCACACCTAATCCATTAATTTGTTGAAAGAAATCATGACTCAAATTAGCGGTTATATGCCTATAAGTTAACTCTTGAATCATTTCTTCACGACTTTTCATTGTAGAGTCGTTATCATTCAATAAACGTATTAACTCTTCATTAGACAGCTGTTCATAAATTGCTAAGCTTTGTTCGTAAGCCTCTTCAATACCAAAGATGAATACTTTTTGCAATTCCTGTATCCTTTTTAACTCCGTAGTCATCTTATCTCCAATATTGGAAATGTACTGATCGATAGCTACAATTTTCCGAGAAAAATTTTGTTCATATTCAAAATAAATACTAACACCAATACTGAAAACTAAAAATAAGAATAATAACCAAAATGTGATGGTTAAGCGTAAAAATAATGGTTTCATTCTGCACTCAACTCAATTCTTTTTTTAATAGAGAGAATTAAGTAGGCTATAATTCTCAAATTTCCCTCTCTTTTACCAACCGATGCGTCGAACCACAGCATCTTCATTAGCTGGCCTTTCAATAATTCCAATAATTTCACCACTTGAACGAATTTCCACTGTCACGTTGTAATTAGATGAAAATTCAGTAATTATTTCACCTACGATTTGATGAACACTCATCTTTTCAGCTAATCCATAAAACTCAGTATCTATTGTAATATGTAAATCATACAAATTACTATTAACCATATGAGCTCTTCCAATAATTCCATAGATATGGGGAAAATAGTTCTCAAGTGTGTTGCGGAAGTAATTAAACTCATCCATAATATCAGGATCAAGTTCAGAAATCTGAGGGTTTATCCCTTCACTAAGTAAGAAATGTTGTTCAACTACAGACTCCCAATTTCCAATCTCATCGCTTCCTTGTCCAACCAATGTTTGTGAAACTAACCTTCCTGGAACATAGGCATGGTTTGATTCCAGTATATAAAGTCCTATCATAATGGGTACTGATTCTAAACCTTCTTGGCTACGTAGATTTTCAATTAAACGTTCAGCTATTGCTTCCCCCTCAGCAATAATTGCTTGCTCATCCATCACTAAATTTTGTGAATATCCAACATCTGTTAACTCATAATGAGGATTTAAAGCTAAACCAATAGAAACTCCTTCTAATACCTGCTCGCCTTCCTCATCAACAGTAACATAATTTTGCTCTGTTAAATAAGCCAGATAAGTAATAGGATTATCTTCTGTACTTTCGATTTCTGTATTCTGAATTTGATGGGTGGTTCCCAACGGGGGATTCAAACCTATATCTGGTGCATTAGGTGCAGGAGAACCTTCTCTCCGCAAAAGATGTTGAACCAATTCTCGTTCAAGATATTGTCCCTCTTGGAAGTAGAATTCATTAGGATCGAAAATTCTTGTTGAGGCACGCATTAATGAATACTCGAATTCCTCTATATCAAATTGATTTCCTAAATTCAATCTACTATTAGCTATATATGAGTACATTAATCCACGGGTAGGACTTGATACAACAGGCAATGCTGTTGAATAATATCCTTCGATTTGAACCATAACCTCTTCATTAGCAAGCCTTTGAATAACCCCATAGTCCTCACCACTTGAACTAACAGTGACCGTTATATTGTAATCCGGTGAAAATTCATCCATTAATTCGGCTACAACTTGATGAAAGCTTATCTTCTCAGCTAATCCATAAAACTGAGTATTTATTGAAATGTCTAGACTATACAAGCTATTATCAACAAAATGTGCTCTTCCAATCACTCCACAATAATTAGGGTAAAATTCTTCAAGGGTATTACGGAATTCATTAAACGAATTCAAAATATCAGCATCAAGTTCTGAGAGTTCAGTGGCAGCACTCCTATTATTAAGCAAGACATGTTGTTCATTTACAGATTCCCAACTATCAATTCGGTTACTATCTTGCTCAACCCATGTTTTTGAAACTAATCTTCCCGGCACAGAGGCACTATCAGATTCCAACACATATAGTCCAATCATGATGGGTACTGATTCCAAACCTTCTTGTATCCGTAAAGTTTCGATTAAACGGTCAGCACTTGCTTCACCTTCAGTAATAATCGCTCGTTCATCCATTACTAAATCTTGAGTAATGCCAGTATTTTCATCAATTACACTATAATAAGGATTTAAAGCTAAACCAATAGAAACCCCTTCTAAAATTCGCTCTCCTTCTTCGTCTAGGGTGATAAAGTTTTGTTCTATTAAATAGGCTAAATAATTAATTGGATTGTTTTCTGTACTTTCTAATGTTGTATTTCCTATTTGAATAGTTGTTCCTAAAGGGGGATTCAGCCCCATGTCTAATTCTTCTGATTCACCAGAGCCTTCTTGGCTTAAAAGATTTCTAATTAAATCTAGGTCAAGATATTGGCCTTCCTGGAGATAATAATCATTAGGGTCAAAGACACTTGTTGAAGCACGGGCTAACGAAGATTCCAATTCTTCAATATCAAATCGATTTCCTAATCTACTGGTGTTATTCCCAATAAATGAATACATTAAACCGCGAGTAGAGCTTGAAACAACAGGTAAGACAGTCGAATAATATCCATTTACTAATTCATTAGATAAGGGAGTTGTTGTCGGAACATTAGACTCCAGGCCACTAACATCTATATCAGGGATTGGAGGCACTACACAGCCTGTTAAAAAACTTAAACTAAGAATCCATGCAATTATTAAACTATAAATTCGCTTCATCATTATTTCTACTACTTAAATATAAAAATATCCACATTAAGAGTTTTCTTGTACTAGTCTTTTCTCATGTTTTAGTCTTTTGCTGTTAAACTCTTAATATATCATTTCTTTATAGTAGCATGTCACCACCTTTTTTTTATAATCCTAAGGATGCGACTCATGGATGAGTCGCTTTTAATCGTTATTATATCTTATAAGCCACTCAAGTTTTATCGATTAATGAAAATCTAAGTCACATTATTAAGCTATTAAACCTTAGCTAAAAATTCTGCTTCCGTTAGAACCGTTACTCCTAATGCCTGTGCTTTTTGGAGCTTTGAACCACTTTTTTCACCGGCAATTAAGTAATCTGTATTTTTACTTATACTTCCTGTTAATTTAGCACCTAAAGATTCTAGTAGGGCTCCCGCTTCTTTTCGTGTTAGTTCATGAAGGGTTCCTGTTAGTACAACTGTTTTTTCATAGAACGTTGAATTAAAGGTTTCTTGAGTGGATTGTGGAGTTAAATCTTTCATATTGACTTCTAAATCTTTTAGATTTTGAATGAGTTCTAAATTTGCGGGTTGTAAAAAGTAATGAACGACACTATTGGCAATAACCGTACCAATTTCATCGATTTGAGTAAAATCTTCCAGTTTAGCTTCCTTCAACTGATCTAATTCTTTAAATTGGGAAGCGAGGACTTTAGCAGTTTTACTACCTACATGACGAATTCCGAGCCCAAACAACAATTTATCTAAGCTATTTTGCTTACTATTTTCAATTGCCGCTAATAGGTTGGAGACTTTCTTTTCACCCATTCGTTCAAGAGGAAGAAGTTGCTCTTTTTCTAATTTATAGATATCAGCAACGTTTTGAATTAAGCCTACTTCATATAATTGCTCAATGACTTTCGTCCCAAGCCCGTCGATATTCATAGCATTTCGAGATACAAAATGACATAAACTTTCCAAGATTCGGGCTGGACAATCAATATTTAGACAGTAGTAATCAACTTGTTCGCGAACCAATTCACTATTACATTTTGGACAATTTTTAATCATTTCAAAGGGGTCTAGCTCAGTCGATCGAGCCTCGATAACGGCTTCTACTACTTCCGGAATAATTTCCCCAGCCTTACGAATCACAACACGGTCTGCAATTCGAATGTCACGCTCTTTAACATAGTCTTCATTATGTAAAGTTGCACGACTAACTTTTGTCCCCGCTACTCGAACTGGCTCTAAAACTGCATTAGGCGTTACCATTCCCGTTCGACCTACAGTAAACGTAATATCTTTTAAGATGGTTTCTACTTTTTCTGCTGGAAATTTATAAGCAATAGCCCAGCGAGGACTTTTTACTGTATTTCCTAATTGTTTTTGAGTTTCTAACTCATTGACTTTAATTACAATTCCGTCAATCTCATAAGGGAGTTCAAAACGTTTTTGGGTCCAATTTTCTATATAGGCCAATACTTCATCAATGGATTGACAAACTTGACGATGAGGATTTACATTAAAGCCTAATTCAACCATCTTTTGTAGGCTTTCTTCATGGGTTAAGTAACCAAGTTCTTCACCATTAGGAGCTCCATAGCTAAACATAGCTAACCCTCTTTTAGCTGCAATCTTGGAATCTAATTGGCGAAGGGATCCAGCTGCAGCATTACGAGGATTGGCAAAGAGTTCTTCTCCATTTTTTTGACGCTGGTCATTTATGGAATTGAAGACTGCTTTAGGCATGTAGACTTCACCGCGAACTTCCAATGATTGTTGCATTTTAATCTGTAACGGGATGGTTTTAATTGTTTTTAAGTTTTGAGTAATATCCTCACCGATAACTCCGTCCCCACGTGTTGCTCCTTTAATAAACTCCCCATTTCCATAGTGAAGGGATACTGCTAACCCATCGATTTTTAATTCACAAACATAGGTTGCATGTGGGGCTATTTTTTTAATACGAGCATCAAAGTCACGAAAATCTCCTTCGTTAAAGGCATTTCCTAAAGACAACATGGGGATAGTATGTTCTACTTTTTGAAATCCTTCTAAAACAATTCCTCCAATTCGGACTGTAGGAGAATTTTCAGTTTTTAACTCTGGATATTGAGTTTCTAACTCAATTAATTCTTGCATTAATCGATCATACTCTTGATCGTCAACGGTAGGATTATCAAGAACGTAGTATTCTTGGTTGTATTGATTTAATAGTTCTGTTAGTTGTTGGACTCGTTGTTTCGACATCTGGCTATACGCTCCCTTACAAATTTATGACTATCTTTAGGTCGATTTCACATTAAATACAGCTGGATTTTAAGTTTCACCTATTCTAGGATATCATAAAAATTTACATTTTTATCATTATCTCTCTTGGTACGACCTTAGGTGAGTTCAAGACTAGAAGTAGACCACAGTCAACAAAAATTCTGGCTTTAATGATTATCGTTTTTTGATTGCTGGATGTGATCCTAATAATTTTTTAATTCCATGGTTGGCTCCAAATGCTATCGTAATTATATCGCCTTTTACTCCGACTACGACGCCTTCTCCAAAACTTTCATGTTCTAATTTGTCACTAGATTTCCAAGTTTGATCGTGGTTAAGGTCAAGGGTTGAAATTTGGCGTTTAGGTTTAGGTTGGGGTTCTAACATTTCTTTTAAGGTAAAGGTTGGTTGCAATCGAGCTGCTCTTCCTGAACGATTGAGGTATTCTTCGTTGATTTCTTTAATAAATCTTGATTCAGGATTGGCCGCACGACGACCGTGTTGGTAGCGAGTTTCGGCATTGGTAATATAGAGTCGTTCTTCTGCTCGTGTAATGGCTACATAGGCTAAGCGACGTTCTTCTTCTAATTCGTCTAGTCCTGCTTCAATAGCTGAGTAAAGGGGGAAGATTCCATCTTCAAATCCGCTTAAGAAGACGACTGGAAATTCTAATCCTTTTGAAGCATGAATGGTCATTAAAGTTACTTTTGATTCTTGCGCCTCTTCTTCTGTTTCAGTGTCTGTTTGTAACATTAAGTCATTTAATAGAATTGTTAATTTTACGAGGGTTGATAAGTCTTCAATTGATTCTTCACTTTCATCTTCGGCTAAAATTTTAGGTATTTCTACTTCTTCAAATTGCTTGGCCATGGATTTAAATTCTTCTAAGTTATCAATGCGACTATGAGATTCGATGGTATTTTCTTGTTCTAACATTTCAAGATAACCTGTTCGATCTAAAAGAAGATCGATAAATTCAGTTAAGTCGTAATTTTCGATTTGAGAACGTAGTTCATAGATTAAAATTTTAAAGTCCATGAATTTATTAAAGGCGGCTTTAGGTATAATGTTTGACGATTCCTGGATGGCAGCCATTAATGATAATTCTGACATTAAGGCGAAGTCTGCTAATTTCTGAACTGAAGTTACACCAATGCCTCTTTTGGGTTCATTAACAACCCGTACAAATGACAAATCGTCATCTGGTAAGCAAATTAATCGTAGATAAGCCATTAAATCTTTAATTTCTTTTCGTTTAAAATAACTTAAGCCCCCTACTAAACGATAAGGAATATTTTGGCGTAGTAGTGCCTGCTCAAAGGCACGAGATTGAGAATTAGTTCGATATAAAACGGCAAAATCATGGTAATCGTAGGCATCGCGACGCATATTATGAATTTTATCTGCGACATAACTAGCCTCAGCGTCACCTTCTGTTGCTCGGTAGTATTCAACTAATTCTCCAGTTCCGCATTCTGACCATAATTTTTTATCACGCCGACCACTATTATTACTAATCACATTATTAGCTACATCTAAAATTTTCTGTTTTGAGCGATAATTTTGTTCTAATAATATAACGGACGCGTCAGTATAATCCTTTTCAAATGATAAGATATTTTGAATATTTGCTCCACGCCAACTATAAATCGATTGATCAGAGTCTCCAACGACACAAATATTACGAAATTTTACAGCTAATAATTGTACGATTTTATATTGGGAGTGGTTCGTATCTTGATACTCATCAATATGAATATATTGAAATTTATTCTGATAAAAAGATAGGACTTCTGGATGTTGTTCAAATAAGTGGACAGTGAGCATTAAGAGATCGTCGAAATCTACACGATTGTTTTTGAAGAGTTTCCCTTGATATTTCTCGTAAACTTTAACTAAATCATCATTTTCATATTCTTTTTTTAATTGTTTCGGAGTTTTAAGTTCATTTTTAGCTTGACTAATTTGAGCTAAAATATATTTAGGTGATTGCCTTTTAGGATCTAAGTTTAATTCTTTCATGATCTCTTTAATGACCGTTAATTGGTCAGCATCATCTAAAATTCCAAAGTTTAAATCATATCCAATTAAATCTATATGACGTCGTAAAATCCGAACACACATGGAATGGAAAGTTGAAATCCAAACATCTTTTCCCCGCTCTCCAACTAATTTTTCAACTCGCTCTTTCATTTCTCTTGCAGCTTTGTTAGTAAATGTAATGGCTAGTATATTGTAAGGAGAAACTAGTTTTTCAGACATTAAATAGGCAATCCGGTGTGTTAAGACCCGAGTTTTACCTGATCCAGCCCCTGCCATAACTAGTAAAGGTCCTTCTGTTGTCATAATCGCTTGTTTTTGTTCTGGATTCATTCCAGCTATTAAATCTGTCATCCTTTCACCTCTACTCAAAATTAAACCTACCTATTTTAGGTTTTGTATTCATCAATTATAACAGTAAAATAAGGATATTAAAACAAACATTCGTTCTATTTAATTATATTTTGTCAATATTTATTAAAAACCTACAAATTAATGGGTTTCTCCGCTTTTTTCTTCTATACTGAAAACTATTAAATCTTTACTTTCTCGTATCATCCTTAGACCAAGGCTACACCGATAAACTCTAGTCACAGTAAAATTATAAAGAGGTATAAAGTTATTCATTAAAAAGTTATTTTCTTTTAGTATTGCCCATTAAAGCTTATTCCATTAAAAATCTGTTTAAAATACCTGTCAAAAAGAAAAGACTGTCGTAATTTTTAATTTGTCAACAGTCTGAATTAAGTCATAATACTAATTTGGTTTAAAAAAAACGACGATTGTGAGCATTTTTTGTTCTAGTGCTTATTGCCTGTAACAAAGCATTGCCTTAGCATGGTGTATGGAAGGGTGACGACGGATAGGGCAAAAAAGGCCGCAAGATGTGGCGTTTTATTTCCAAATTCATATAACTATAGATTATACCTTAATTGCATTAGGTGGTGTTTATAGTGTTTTATAGAAATAGTTTAATATGAGCATAAATAGCAACATCACATTTATTTTCTGCAAAGAGCTGATCAAAATTTTCTTGATGTTGTTCAGGTGATAAATCCCCTCCATACATATTAGTCAGGAGGTTATGACAAATACTAAATTCTAAACCTTTAATTTTTTTAGTCAAATGTATAGGTAATTGATTTATAAAATCTATATGATCAACACTTAAGTTTTGATTTTGATACTTTACCAACATAGCGAAATAAATTTCTACTGGATCATCGTAATTAATATTATTTTTTAAAATTTTTCCCAATTCCCTTTTATAAATAAAGAATTTGGCGTGGCTCTTATAAGTTCAAATATATCTGATGCACCAGGACCAGGCATAATATAGCCGCCTAAAAACCATTAGTCTGTTACTTGTTCTTTAATTGCAACATGGATAACTGATTCTAATGCTGTTAAATTTCCATGGATGTGAGATAATAAAGCGATTCTATGTTTCATACATTTCTCCCTGTTACGTTTAAGTTTTCAACAAAAAGATGAATTTTGAAATCCTAACTAAGTGACTATTTTGTCTATGACTGGGTTCATTTTAACGCTTAAACTAACTTTAAAATTATTTTACGTTATAAATTTAAATTCTTCTACCATAAAACTTGTTTACTTTATCTTTTATAATTAAAATACCATCTGGGATTATTTATAATTGAAGTTAGTATTACTTCTATTAACGTGTAAAAAAACCATAGAATATTATACTAGGAGCTGTATCTATTTTGATACAGCTCCATTTTTTCATTCATTAAATTCTAAAACTTGATTTTAAAGAAACGATATGATTAAAGGATAAGTTATCTGAAATTGATTCCTTAGAATCGACACAAAAATATCCATGGCGGAAAAATTGGAATTTGTCTGCTGTTTGAACGTCTTTCATATTTTCTTCAACAAATCCACTTAAAATAGTTTCTGAGTTTTGGTTGATTCGTTCTAAAAATGGTAAGCCTTCAGTTTCCTTATTTTCAATTAATAAAGGTTCGAATAAATGGAAGTTGGCTGGTACATTGTGTGTGGCATCCACCCAATGAATGGTTCCTTTTACTTTACGTCCTGTAAATCCTGACCCTGATTTTGTTTCTATATCATAAGTAGCATGAATTTCAGTGATATTTCCCGCTTGATCTTTAATCACTTCTGTACATTTAATAAAATAAGCATGCTTTAGGCGAACTTCGTTTCCTGGGAATAGTCGGAAGTATTTAGAAACTGGGTTTTCCATAAAGTCTTCTTGCTCAATATATATTTCACGTGAAAATGGAATTTGACGCATCCCCATCTCTGGAACTTCAGGATTAATTTCTGCATCTAAGTATTCAACTTGGCCTTCAGGGTAGTTTGTAATGACTATTTTTAATGGACGTAAAACAGCCATTGTTCGCGGTGCTTTTAATTTAAGGTCTTCACGAACAAAATGCTCAAGCATTTGTGGATCACTCATACTGTTCCCCTTAGATAAGCCTGATTCTTGAATAAAGTTAGAAATTGCTTGTGCGGTATACCCGCGACGGCGAAGTCCAGAAATAGTTGGCATCCGTGGATCATTCCACCCACTCACAATTTTTTCGTCTACTAATTGTTTTAAATATCGTTTAGACATAATCGTATTTTTTAGATTTAAACGAGCGAATTCAATTTGGCGCGGTTTTGCTTCTGTTTCACAGTTTTCAATTACCCAATCATACAAAGGACGTTGATCTTCAAACTCCAATGAACATAGGGAATGAGTAATTCCTTCAAATGCATCTTCTAATGGATGTGCAAAACCATACATGGGATAGATACACCATTTATTACCTACATTATGGTGTTCAGCATGAAGAATACGATAAATGATTGGATCACGTAAATTAATATTAGGCGATGCCATATCAATTTTAGCGCGCAAAACTTTTTCTCCATCTTCATAGATACCTTTACGCATATTTTCAAATAAATCTAAGTTTTCCTCAACAGAGCGAGTGCGGTAAGGAGAATCAACTCCAGGTTGAGTTAAAGTACCACGACCCTCACGTATCTCTTCTGACGTTTGATCATCAACATAGGCCAAACCTTTTTGAATTAATAAAACTGCTTTTTCATAGATTTTATCAAATACATCAGAGGCAAATAAAATTTGATCACATTTAACACCTAACCATTCTATGTCTTCTTTAATTGCCTGAACATATTTTTCATCTTCTTTTACTGGATTGGTGTCATCGAAACGAAGGTTCATCTTTCCTCCAAATTCTTGTGCTAATAAATAATTAGTTAGAATCGCTTTAGCATGTCCGATATGTAAAAAACCATTAGGTTCTGGTGGGAAACGTGTAATAATTTCTTTATGTTTACCACTTTCTAAGTCTTCCTTCATAATTGTCTTAATAAAGTTGGAATTTTCATTTATACTTTCCATTAAAAACACCTCGCTAAAATTCAACTGATACTATAAACTGATTACCTTTATTAACTGTCAAGCTAGTTTTCCTTTGAGATACTTAGCCCTTAAATCATATTGTGATTATATCATAATTCAATCTAAAAATTCATTAATATCAGTGTTTTTCAAATTTTTTTAATCCTATTATTCCACAATTTCCAGTGAAAAATTACTAACATCACTAAATCGTTCAAATAAATCTTTTGCCAGCTCCACATCCGTGTTTAGTCCTTCTGTTCCATTAAAAGACGTTATAAAAAGCAGTATTTGTTTAGTTGTCTCCTTAATTTGTGTTCTTGGGGTATCAGATGTTGGAGATCCAAAAGGTCCTATGTTATCGCAGTATACTGGAATATTAGCAACATTAATCTTTCCTCGCCCTATTCCTTCATAAGGTTCATCTTTACCAATGCGAATTAAAACCTCTCCTTGAATTTGGTTTTCATCTAAAACTGCTACACTACGTTGAGTCTTAGCGGAAATTATGTTTCCAATATCGACAGCGTTGGAAACATAATATAAATCATTCCCTTTAATAAGTCGTCGTAATAGAGATTCTGTTGCTAAGCGATACCTTGATGGATCTTTACCGAGAGCTTTATAACCTGAACGGGCTGCTAGAATACGTGGCTCTTTTAATAAAGTTTCCAAAGTTAACTGGGATTTAACTTCTTGTCCTAACTTTTTCATGACTGCTTTCAATTCTTCAGTTGAAGGTGATACTTTTATTTCAAAAGACATGACAGCTAAGCAATATCCAGATACTTTGTTTTTTAATTCCTCATCAATGCGAACTACTTTCATATATTATAACTGCTACTTATTTAAAGAAAAACAAACCGTTACGAACAGATACTGTTAATTTATGTTTTATTCATGGTTTAACGGTGTCAATAACTGTAGATAACTAGTTAGTATTTGCCTTTAATAAGTAGCAGATTCACCACCCTTCTTTTTCTATACTAATATAATAAAGAATACCACTTCTTTTAATTTATTGATATGAAAGAAATATCTATTCACTTGAAAGAATATAGCAAGTCCATACTTTTCAATATAATTATTTTTCTATTGCAAGAGAAGAAGTACTGCCATACTATGTATTATTTTATTTTAAATTTTCGAATATGTCTATATGAAGGCAGTTATTTAGAATCAAAACTTAATTCGGAAGTCTAACATTCATTTTACCTAGAGTTTTGGAGAAGTCTGTTCTCTAACTATGACTCTTCATCAACTTGTTTGACTTTTTAAAGAAATCAAGGAACTCAGAAAGTTCTTTTTTAAGTCTCCCTCCATGACTCAATCGTTTGGTAAGAGGGTGTGTTTCACTTTGAAAGTAAAGTTGGATTTTTCTTTTAAGCCTTTTTGATTACTTTCACAACAAATATTCTCTTATTCTTTGTCTCTCTAAACATTTTTTATTCTCTAAAAAATTTATACAGAGTTCAACCTCAAAATTAAATTTTCTAGTATCATAAAATTCAAAAGACTTAGCTAAATCTAATTAATGATTTCTAAGTCTTTTGAATTTTTCATTGACTTGTTTCAAATAATTTTAAAAATAATTCCTCTGTCATCACTTGTTCCAATATGTTAAGAGATTCTTTGTAATCGTTTTTATAATTTGATAGCAATTCATTCTTTAAAACATAAAATCCCATATTTAAATAAGCTTTTATTGCTACATGACTCCAAGTTTGGGTATGTAAATACACATCGCTGTTCGGTTCATATGTCTTAAATAAGCTTAGTATCTTTTGAACAATCGCTTTCCCCAGTCCTAAACCTTGTGCTTCTGGAACAACTGCAACCCAATTTACTGCCGCTTTACGTTCAACACCATTGTTGTAATACCAAGCTGTTGCAGTAGCTACATAATTATTATCCTTATCTAAAATAAAATAACATCTATCTCTTAGTTGATCTTCGAACGGTAAATACGTTTTTGTAAAATACTCAATAGCCTTTTCTTTGTTTGAAAATTCTCCGACAGACACTTCAATTTCTGCCCATTTTTCAATATCACCAGATGAGTATTTTTTATATCTATACCCGATTGGCAATTCAATCTCATTAAAATTTTCTATTATGTTTTTATCACATTTCATGATGATGTTGTGATATGGCAAACTTTTATCCAGCATTTTCTCCCTCCTATTAATCTGTAAAATTTAAGCAGCGCTTATTATCTTCATCAAATTTTAGATAGGCACGATAATGCAATAAATGCAATATCATTGATAACAAGGTATTCTAAAAGTTTTTAAATCCATTAAAAATATAGTAAAAAAATAAGAAAATTGTAGTAGGCATCTTAATTATCTTAAGGCTTTTTTATCCTCTCTATTATAAAATATATCTGATATCTATTGGTTATTGTAGGAAAAAGCCTTTGAAATACTAACTCAAAGGCTTTTATATTACCATTTTGTCATAGTGTTATTCCATCAGTTTTTTTAATGCTGTTGTTAAAGTTTTGGTAGATTTGATTAATGAACATGTTTAAATGATTTCTTTAATTATCTGGCTATTATTCGTATAAATTCTAATCTATGACTTTTTTTAAAACTATAGTTTCAATTCATAACCTCTTACTTCATGCAATCTATAACAGATTTTCTCAAGTTCTTTTTTTCTTTCTAATGGTGCTTCAAAGTTCAAACATCGAATGTTATAAATTTCTCCGCAACTTTCAAAGTTAATGTATTTTTGGATGATTTCATCCTTTGGCATTCCCTTTAAATAGGCATTTAAATAGGCGTATTTAAGTACAAAACCTTTTGATAAATACCAATTAGTGGCTGCCTCATCATCTTGAGTCCAAACTTCCACACTTTTTACTCCTAAGAGGTGCAGTTTTTCTTTTGTTGCCTCCCAAAGAAGGCTGGCAATTTTTTTATTTTGATATTCTGGTAAAACACCTAAATGCCAAATGATTCCTCTTTTTCCTCCTTTGCAGTGCAAAATATCACCGCTTGTTTGTTCATATTCGCAGTCAAGAAAACCAATAACTTCATTGTTTTCAACTGCAACCATTTGAATTGCCGGATTTTGATAGGTTTCTCTATAATTTTGAACGTCATCAAAATATGAAGAACCCATAAACGAAAGAACTCTACAGCGAATCCAGGATTGCTCATCTTGCTTTTGATATTCTCGAATTTCCAAAGTCAAAGCCTCCATTTAATTTTTGAGTATTTAATATAATGCAATATCATTGATAACAAGGTATTCTAAAAGCCTTTAAATTCCTTAAAAATATAGCAAAAAAATAAGAAAAGTGTAGTAGGTATTTTAATTATCTTAAAGTTTTTTTATTCTCTCTATTATAAAATATATCTAATATTTATTGGTTATTTGTAGGAAAAAGTATTTTATATTACCATTTTGATAATGCTTTTTATTCTTTTAATTTTTTTATTGTATCTTTATTTTTTCTTTAAATCTCAATATATCTGACATAACACCCATTTTAACTAAGATAAGAATTAATACTCCAAATAGTCCTCCTAAAACAGAGCCTTATATAATTGTTCCTATGATTGTTTCTCTCCTTTCACTAAATATTACATCACTTGTTCCAAGTAACGCACCTAAACCTGCAAATACTATCATTAATCCTAAAACTTTTTTCATTTTTATCAGTCCCCTTTCCTAATTTATAAGACTATTATATTTAAAAAGAGTATAAATATCAACAACTCAGGTCATTCGTAAAGATGACTATAGTCACTAATCTCCACTTTACTGAACAAAAAAAATATTATGGGAAATTATTGATAAACTAGATATGATCTTTTATTTAAACATACCAACAAAATTAAACATTTTTTACAGGTAGCCT
>Ga0153974_1000154_pt1 | contig 16449 bp, 16 predicted proteins | sample TSGA058MetaG_FD_104741 | JGI IMG/M metagenome (GOLD analysis project Ga0153974, IMG submission 104741) | Attine ant fungus gardens microbial communities from Georgia, USA - TSGA058 MetaG | ecosystem: Host-associated > Fungi > Mycelium > Unclassified | place: USA: Georgia, Yuchi Wildlife... | reverse complement strand
TCCCTAAAACTTCTTTTAAATCCATAGGCATCAACTCCTTTTCTATAAATTTGGCAAATGCCATGTTTTTAAAAAATTAGCTTAGCCACCGCTTCACTTCCTGCATATCACGATTATACTATAGATATAAATTATTTTCGACATTTAATTTTACTTTTTTACCAATATTTATGATAGTACAAGGTTCTTGATGTTGTTGATGTAAAAGTAATTATTTAACCATCGCAATTGAAGTCAAAGAAAACTAAAGATATTATTGAGGAATCGTAGTTGAATAAATACTATTGTATACAGAATTACAAAATTTTCTGGTTAATAACAGTTTAATAGTAAAAGGAATGATACCTGTAATGGATAGGATTCATTCCTTTTATTCATGATTTTTTAATTTTTCTGGTAATTGTTTAGTTGTCGCATTTTCTTCATTTCTTAGTAGCAATCTTTAATGGATTATAGCATATCTTAGTTGCATTTTGTGAATAAGCATGATAAAATGTACATATAATAAAAAAAGAGGTGCTGCGTCAACAGCAACCTCTTAGCAGACCGTTTTAAACGGTGGCAAAGCGTATCGGAATAACCGCTAGTCTTCGACCAAAGCTATAGCGGTTATTTTTTTTGGTTTAAAAAGAATATGATTGTTACAATAAATGCTAATAAGCTTATTAATAATGATCCAAATTGAATCATTAAGCTTAGAGCTTCTGCAACACTCATAGGAATCTCCTTTCCGGAGGATCCCTAAAACTTCTTTTAAATCCATAGGCATCAACTCCTTTTCTAAAAATTTGGCAAATGCCATGTTTTTAAAAAATTAGCTTAGCCACCGCTTCACTTCCTGCATATCACGATTATACTATATATATAAATTATTTTCGACATTTAATTTACTTTTTTACCAATATTTATAATAGTACAAGGTTCTTGACGTTGTTGATGATAAAATAAAAAGTAGACGTTTGCTAATTCCGTCTTTGGGAAATAGAAACGTCTTTTTTATATTAAAATATGAAAATGAAAGTTAAAAATCCGTTTATGGATAATGATCTGAAATTTATCTCAAAGCAAGCCATACAGATAATTCTACATCCTGATTAAAATTATTAATTCAACTTTGACACATAAAAAATCCCCTTAAAACCAAATAGCTATCGCTTATTATTTAATTCTTCTATAGTGAGGAGCATCTCTTTTTCTCCTTTTTGAACCCTCTTCAAGATTAAATTCATGAGTCCCATTAAAGCTTCTTTAAAATTTACTTCTTTAATATCTTCACCAAATTAAGTCAGAAATTATATCAGCCTAACAGGACAATTTGCAGCAGTGGATAAGGGATTAACTGGTAAAGAAAAACTCCAAATGATCAATGCTAAATGTTTTGTTAGATAGCTATTTTAGTCATAGCTTATCTGGCTTCCATACAATGAATTTTCTGAAGTGTAGTGTGATTTTAAGCCTATACATACTATACAATAGGTAGCTTATATTATTTAAATACTCTAATTTTGTGCAGGATACATATTTAAGTGTATTGAATTTAAAGTTGTATAATAATTTCCTTGAAAAAAAACATTAATTAACATGTTGACAAAAGTCTTGTTAAGATTTATAATCAAATTAACATACATGTGTATGTCGGATTGGAGGTATAGTATGTCCCGACACAGACATTCCGAAACAACCAAGTCGGAGATATTAGAAGCTGCCAAGCGACTTTTTCTTGAAAAAGGATGGGAACATGTAAATATTCAAGACATTGTAGAAGAAGTTGGTGTGACCCGTGGAGCTTTTTACCACTATTTCAAATCCCGTGAAGAGTTAGTTGAAGCTGTTTTCACACTAATATTTATGGATAAAAATCCATTTATGCATGCTTCAAGAGAAGAAGGACTCAATGGGCTTGAAAAGTTGCGCTTGGCGATGAAACAATCTCTAAAACTTAATACTAACGTTGCATTGGCAATTGATATGCAAAAAATCATGAATAGTCCGATGTTCTTGAAAAATGAATTATCTGTTAATGACAAAGTTATGGTTCCTTATGTTGAGAAGCTGTTAGAAGAAGGAAATAAAGATGGTTCCTTATCCGTTTTATATCCAAAACAAACTGCACAAACGATGGTTATATTAAGCAATATCTGGTTAAATCCAGCTCTATTTCAAGTTTCTTATGATGAATTTATGGATAAGATTTTATATCTTGAGCATATGGCAAACTTTTGGGGGACACCTGTTGTTGATAATGAACTCAAAGAACTACTTTTGCAGTATTATAATTGTTATATGAAAAACTAAAATAAGATAGTTGCCAGGTTCTGGACACATGCTCTAAATCGTTGACTAGAGCCAACAGGAGGACTAGTACTTATTATTCATTGCTGCCTAATTAAAAGGGCAGTTATTTTTTACACCGAAACATACATACGTATGTATGTTTCGGTGTAAAGTATAAAAAATGGATTGTATGACCTTATCGTGACTTTTTATCTTCATAGTTCTCGTTAATTTAAACCTTATTAATTTTATTTGACCCTATAAGGAGAATTAAAATAGGAATTCCTAGCGAGGATCGGTTTAGCTAATCTTAATGAAAAAGGGGGAATTGTTGAAACTTGAATTTATGACAACATAGTGGTGAACATATGTGAAGATTAAATCTTATATCTCTAATCTTAGTAGCAGTTGCGAAACAATGTTACGTAAAACTCTTTACAGTGAAACAATGTTGTGGTAGTATATGAATATAGAACGCGGAAAAGAAAGGATGTGAACTTAAAAATAATGACAAAGCTTTCTAAGTAACAGCAAGCATTACAAGAGATTCTACAATAACAGAAATATATTTTTCTTTTCGTATTAATAAGAATTTAAATCTTCTATAGTTGAAACAAAATTAAAAGTAGGTAAGGCGTTGTATCTTAGGGTATTGCTTAAGTACTTAAAACTTAAAAGTTTTACAAATCGTTAACGCTTGATTAAGGTTTTATAATGACTGCTCAAGTAGATGAGCAGTCATATTCTAAAGTTAAACATACATACATACATACGTATGTATGTATGTTTAATTTAATATTAAGGGAGATGAATATGATGGAAGAGAAGCAAACAATAATATCGGTAACATCGCTTGAAAAGTCTTATAAAAATTTTGAGGTCTTAAAAGGAGTAACTTTCAGTGTGACAAAAGGGAGTATTTTTGCTCTATTAGGTTCTAATGGTGCTGGTAAAACAACGACTATTAATATTTTATCGACGTTAGCTAAAGCAAATAGCGGTAAGGCTACTATTTTGGGATATGATTGTTTTTCACAAGCAGATCAAGTAAGAAATTATATCAGCTTAACAGGACAATTTGCAGCAGTGGATGAGGGATTAACTGGTAAAGAAAACCTCCGAATGATCGGTTCTCTTAGGCATCTGAAAGATGTTGGGAAAAAGGCCGATGGGCTACTGAAAAAATTTGGGCTTGAGGAAGCGGCTAATCGTCGGGTTTTGACTTACTCAGGTGGGATGCGCCGAAGACTTGATATTGCCATGAGCTTATTGGGAGAGCCACAGGTTGTTTTTTTAGATGAGCCAACAACAGGGCTTGATCCACAGAATCGTCTGGGAATGTGGGAAATGGTAAGAACGTTGGCAGCAGAGGGGACTACTGTATTTTTGACGACACAATATTTAGAAGAAGCTGAACAATTGGCTGATTATATAGCTGTTTTACACGAGGGAATCATTGTGGCAGAAGGAACACCGGATAAGCTAAAAGCATTGTTACCCCAAGGGATGGTGGAATTTACGTTTCATAGCATGGAGGACTTGAAACGAGCTGAAAAAGTATTTGCTGCTTATCGGATATCCAGTCAAGAGCAATCTAAGTCCATGATTGTGTTTACAGACAGTAGTTTGGACCAGTTTACCGACGTTTTAAATTTATTAAAAGCTTCTGGAATTTCTGTTTCTGATTTTAAGCAACAAAAACCGACTTTAGAAGACGCATTTTTGACTATTATAGGTGAAAAAAAGGAGGATCTGACTCATGAAAACTAAAATAAGAAATGGATTGTCAGACATATGGATCATGTTTTGGCGTTGTACGTTAAATGCGATTCGTAATCCAGAGACGTTAGTGATGAGTATTGTTGCACCAGCAACGCTGATGTTTTTATTTGTATCTGTATTTGGTGGTGCTATGAATGTTGGGGATTACGATTTCACAAACTTTATTGTACCTGGGATTATTTTACAATGTATTGGCCAAGGTGTGGTGTCCACAGCTACCAGTGTTAATAGCGATTTAAAAGGTGGGATTATTAATCGGTTTCGTACCATGCCTATTGCTAAGTCAGCTGTTTTAAGTGGGCATGTATTAGCGGCGACTATTCGTAATTTGTTAATTGCGTTTGTTATTATTGCTGTTGCATTTTTGATGGGTTTTAGACCAGATGCTAACCTCTTCCAATGGTTAGGGGTAATCGGTATTCTGACCTTGTATATTTTGGCTGTGACTTGGATTTCAGTATTCGTAGGTTTAACTGTTAGTAGCTCAGAGAGTGCAATCTCCATTTTAGCACTTGTGTCGATCTTGCCTTTTTTTAGCTCTGGATTTGCTCCAACAGAAACCATGCCAGCTGCTTTACAGTCATTTGCTAATCATCAGCCTATGACACCGGTCATTGAGACACTTCGTGCATTAATGCTAAATGGAGAACTAGGTAAAAATTTACAATTGACATTGATTTGGTGGATAGCTATTTTAGTCATTGCTTATCTGGCTTCCATTCAAGCTTATAAACGAAAATTAACGATATAAAAAGGAAGCAAGATGGTCTTCGGAAATGATGACGGATTTAAAATAAACAAGGATTTCAAAAAAATCATACGGAAAACCTAGACGTGAAAGTAAGGTTTTGTTATCCGTTTGGCAAATATAGTCCCTCATTCAGACTAAAAAGAAAGATTTGTGAACTATGGGATGCCAAGAATGTCAACGGCATCGTGCATCATGTCAGGAAGCTTACGGAGATAAAACCAGACACTCCTTAGAATATCAAAATGATAGAAAACAACCGTAAAACATTAGTAGCCTGTAACACTGTTACTCTCATATATCAGCCTTTTCTTACTAGATTTTAATCAATGGAGAGCCGTATATATCGAGAGGTGTACGAGGAGAGGATTCAGGAATCCTGAATTTATAGTGAGTGCACTGAATTCTTATCCTACTAAAGTATGGAAATGGCTGTAAGCCCTATTTAAGAGCAATTATAGATCGTTATGACATGAGCATTGTAGCCTGGAAATAAGTACAACCAACATAATAATCTTGTAGAAGATACATTGCGCTTGGCTTTTGAAACAAATTTGGATGCTAAACCATTAATTCAAGTCGATCGTGGTTACCCGTACACCTCACATATGTTTTGGGACTTGAAAAAAGAATTTGGATTTAAAATCAGTATGTCAAAAGTAAGTAAGTGCTTGGATAATCAGCCGCTTGAAGCATTTTGGGGAACCTATAAATAGTATTTATTACAGAACCATAATTAGTTGCATAAAAAAGCGCAAAGCTAAGATATTGTGAAAAAAATGGAAGTTTTCTTTAGTTTTTTAGCCTGTATACTTGACATGGAGTAGTTCATTTTGGTAATTATTTACATGCAAGAACCTTTTATGGTGAAGAGGCGGAATAACATTAGTATATATTAAAAATATAAAACAACAATTTAAGGGACAGTTGTAAAATTTTGATAAGGCGCAAGAAAAAGATGTTGTTTAAACAGCTTCAGACTCTTTTTGAATCGTTGTAATTTCTGCCAAAATTAAGTATAATCATATCATCAAGGGCTACGGCTTTCGTGGTTCTCATTATTTTTTTCTTGATGAGGTAATTAAGGGTTATAAACCCCTTTATTGGGATTACGTTGAAAGAGTTAAATAATGCTAAAATTTGGAGGCGATTTAATTGAAAAAATTATTTTTAGCGTCATGGTTTGCTGGATCGGCTACTTTGTTACCTGACTTTGTCGGTGGAGATTTGTCAGAGAAAAAGGTCGTATTTATTCCAACTGCGAGTAAGTACAAAATGTCTGACGAAGAAAGGGAGGGGTATGATTTCATTAACAATTTAGACAAGGAAGCACTACAAAATCTTGGGTTTGTTATTGATGAATTAGATGTTGCAATCGAACCTGCTGATAAGATTGCAAAAAGTATAACCAATGCCGATTGCATATTTGTATGTGGTGGTAGCACATTTTTCTTGTTACAAGAATTAAAACGAAAAGGTGCAGATACATTGATTTCACAACACATTGAACAAGGCAAGTTATACATGGGGACGTCTGCTGGCTCATTGATCATGCAAAAAGACATTGTGGCAGAAGAAAATGACGACTCGAAATTTGGTTCAGATTTGAACGGTGATTTTTCAGGACTTGGATTTATTGACTTTTATTTGTATGTACATTATGGTCGTCATTATTGGGGTGATGATGAAGAGTCATTTAACAAATACTATGCTCATCTTAATTGCATTAAGATTGATGATAACCAAGCTGTTACAGTCAACGGCAATGAAATTAAAATTATGACCGCCCCAGTGGAATGTATTCCAAGTTTAGGGCTTGAATAAAAATTCATGCAAATCAAAAAGGTAAATACAAGTGCGAAGTGCAGTTATATTTACCTTTTTGATTTGTAAAATAAATTATGAATTCAGAAGCACTGCTTAAAAATCAGTATCCTTGGCTGTTCTTAATTAGTCCAAACTGATTTTTAAGTCTTTTGTTAAGTTATCAATTGTTTATTTTTCGAAATGGTTACGACTTTTTATAAAAAAAACGATTAGGAGATAAACGATTGATGGTATCTTGAATGCACCTGTTACAATGTATTGTTTTTTGAGTAATTTATATGACAATGAAACGTCCTGAAATTAATGATTTTCAATTTTGGGAGATCGCAACAATGAAAAATGTAGTGAAACGTTATGGGGATCAAATTATTTTGAATAATTTAAATATCGAAACGCCAAGACAATGGAAATATTTGTGAGATTAATGATAAAAGCTCAGTTCATGACTTCACCATGTATAAAAATAGTATCGGTTATAAAAAATGGAAATAAGTAAAAACGACTAATAGCTGTAGTAAAAAATACTTAATAACGTCATATAAAAATAGCCCTTTAATATTAAGACTGTAAATACAGCTAGTTAAAGGGCTATTTTTTTGTTAAAATTTTCGATAAATTTTAATCCAAAATGGTATTAGGTTGTAATTTTGGGTTCAAGTACTTTAACTTTGAGACCCTCAGTTTCTGCCTTTTTATAGGAACGTTCCAACAGGCTTCCGAAAATAGCGCAGACCGTTTGTTGGAAGAGGATTCCCACAATAACAGGTATGGCAACTTCAGACGGAAAATAGGCTAAAGCAATAACAATTCCCGTACTGTTGTTTCGCATTCCTCCAGCAAAGACGATGGATACTGTATCTTCTCGGGACTTTTTCATAAATTTTGCGATTGCCCAAGAAAAGGAAAAGCCAGCTACAGCTAAAACAAAGACAGCTACCATAATCTTGATAAAATGTAAATCCAAGGTTTGTAGATGGGGAGAAACCGTTGAACCATTAATTAAGACCACGATAAAGAGTCCAATTTTTGACAATGGCAGTAATTTTTTACCCCAAGTTCTATTGACCTCGCCTTTAGTCAAATGATTGACAAGCATTCCTAATAAGGAAGGAATCACAACCATTTGAGTTAAACTAATCATCATACTTACAGCATCTAATTCGACATGAGCCCCAGCCAATAGAGTTAAGCTGAAGGGCACAACAAAGGGTGCCAAAATCGTGTCGATTAAGATAACACTTAAGGACAGAGAAATATTTCCTTTATACATTAAAGACCAGACTGCACTATTAATTCCTGTGGGAATGACTCCGAATAATAATAATCCCATTCGTGTATAATCATCTTGGAAGACTAAAAATCCCATTATTAAGGCGCAAATAGGCATTATAATCCGTAAAACCAATAAGGCTAAGCCTATTGAAACGGGGTTCATTATCGTTTCTTTAAACGATTGGAAACTCATTTTTAAACTCCCAATAAACGTGACACCACCAAAAATCCAGGGAACTAAGTCGCTAAGGGAAGCAATCCGACCTCCAAGTAAGATTCCTAAAATTAAACCACCGGGGACTAGAAACGGAAACAACTTGTCTAATCCTTGAAAAAATTTTTTCAACCCCTTCACCAACCTCTCTAAATTTCTACTTTTAGACACTAATAAAAATTATACAATATTAGGATAGAATTAACAAAGGATTTATACATAATAAATAAAATAAAAAACGTTAAAATCTCTAAATAATGCCAAAATACAAATAATAGGTTTGAAAGTAGAGGGATCGTTATGGAAACTTTGAAAGAAATTTTAGGCTGTCAAAGCAACACTCAGCAACAACAAATTAATTTCTTACTAGAAAATCGGACCTCCATATTAGGGGTTTCTTATATTGCAACCGAATATGACTATGAAATCTTTGTAGATTGTATGACCATCTATTTAACCACCGGAAAAAATTATTTTGAGCGTTATAAACGTCTTTACTTCAGTATCCAGAATCACCAATTAGAAAAAGGAATTAAAGGCTTTTATAAAAGTCAGAAATCCTTCCATACCAGTGAATGGAATATAATGGCGGCTTTTGAAGAAGCGATTGCCTCTCGAATTGCTGATATGCACTTCTTTGAAATTGAAACCATCAACGGCTGCCGACCTCAGGACTATGAAGCCTTCTTAGATAAAGCCCACTTAGAATTGAATGCTATCTTAGAAGCTAGCGTTGAAGAAAGAGATGAAGAAAAAGCTCGTATTGAAAAATATTTTAACTTTACTGATTTTGATCAAAATCAACTAGAGTATTACTACAAAGACTGTATCCAAACATTAGAATCCCGTAGTTATCAAGTCCAGGACCTAGCTCACCTAGAAAAATCTAACTATTTAATCGTCCAGTATTCTCGCGGGATTGCCATCAAAATTGGAATCACCCATCAACCTTTACAGTGGGCCCACAAACTTGAAGAAGCTCCAGAAGCCAGCACTTACGGAATTTATCAGGTGCCAGAAGATTATTGTAAAGAACTTAAAGTCAAAGTTTGTTTGCATTATCCCACGATTGAGGGCTATAGTTCAATGGTTCAAATGACTAATAAAATGTATGCCAACTTCAAGCAAGCGCGAAACGTTTACCATTATTTGAATGGTTTGAATTTAGCTCATCTTAAGCGGATTATAGAAATTAATGAGATAAAGCAACATTTTATCGGGGGCGCTACTATAATTGAGAAAGCAGTGTTAGATAAAGCTGTGAAAAAGTTTTTAAGTATAGAAAATAAAGCTTAATTCGAATGAAAACTTCCGTTTTTTTCCATACTAATAATAAAGACAGGGAAAGAGGTGGTAATCATGGAAAACAAAGCATTTAGACCAAAAGAGAATTACTTAAATGTAACCTCTGTTCAGCCTAAAAATGGAGTGACCCAGTACGAAATTATTCGGGAAGTAGACTCATATTATGTTTTGCTATTTAATGTAAACGGGCTTAAAGTCACTTTGGTCGATCATCAGACGCTAATTAAAATGGTGCAAGATGAGGATACTGAATTTTACTATAATGAGCATGATGATCAATTGGTGGAAGCCCTTGAAAAGTTAAATTTCAATTATGAAGACGAGGACTATATTTATGAATTTAGTCTGGAGGATGGTGAAATTATTGAAAAAGATGAATTGGATTAAAAGGTCGGAAACAAGAGATTCCGGCTTTTTTATAAATTAAAGCACCTTATGACTCGCCCTCACATAAACTAAGGAGAATATTTTAGAATAAGGGGGAAGACGATGAAGAATCAAAAAATCGTTTGTGAAGAGATACTTATTGCTTTTCCATGGCAGCATCAAGATCGTCAACCTGGGTTTGAATATGAAATGGAACCGCCGCCAATTTCAGAAAATCCTTATGTTGAAGGAAGCCAGAAACTGGTTGGTAAAGTTGCCATTATAACGGGAGGAGATTCTGGTATTGGACGTGCTGTGGCCTATGCTTTTGCCCGAGAAGGAGCCAATCTGATCATCCCTTATTTAAATGAGCATCGTGATGCGGAAGAAACGAAAGCTTATATTGAAGCTTTAGGACAAAAATGTCTATTAGTTCCAGGGGATTTAACGGTTAAAGAGCAGGCCCACCAAGTGGTAAATCAAGGACTTAACGTCTTTGGTAACATTGATATTTTAGTTAATAATCATGGAACGGCTTACGGTACAGAAAGTATTTTAGAGATTACAGAAGAACAATTAGATAAGACATTTAAAACCAATATCTATAGCTTTTTCTACCTGACACAAGCCACACTCCCTTATTTAAATGAAGGAAGTTGCATCATTAATACCACATCAGGAACTGCCTATGAAGGTGATGAGAATTTAATTGATTACAGTGCTACAAAAGGAGCTATTGTCACGTTTACCCGTTCATTAGCCCAATCTTTAGACAAGAAAGGGATTCGAGTTAATGGAGTTTCGCCTGGGCCCATTTGGACACCGATTATTCCTGCTACTTGGCCAGCAGAAGAGGTTTCGATCTTTGGAACTGGGAGCCCCATGAAGCGTGCCGGGCAACCTTTTGAAGTGGCTAGCGCTTTCCTCTTTTTAGCAAGTGATGATTCTAGCTATATGACCGGACAAATTCTTCACCCTAATGGTGGGACGATTACAAGTACTTAATCATTATGGGATAACATGATTAAATAAAGGTATGAAGTGAAATGTAAGGTGATGAACTAAAAGTAGATGGTGATGGAAATATGAAAAAACATAAAGACTGCACCACTATCCGAGATTTCGGTTATAAAGGATTGAAGTAATTCAAATCAAAAAAAGGAAAGTTAGCTAAAATAGGATTGTATATTTTAGCTAAAATGGTATAATAGGTGTAAGAAATAAACAAAATTGGAGGGTAAGTTTATGATTGTAAGCTCAACAGAAGTACAAAATAACTTTGGAAAATATTTAGATATGGCAGCTGGAGGGGAAGTGATTATTACTAAAAATGGCTTGCCTGTGGCTCGTCTGCTTGGTGTTAATGAAACGGTATCTTTCCTATCTGATCGTCTTGTGGGCATTGTTCCCGAGGATGTAACGTTAGAAGACGCTAAGTCGGAAAGGTTAGCGAGACAATGAAAGTCCTCTTAGACACAAATATTATCATAGATGTTATCAGTAAAAGAGCTGGCTATGAAGATTCGCTACGGTTGTTTAAATATTGTGAATCAGGACGTGTCCAAGGCTTTATTTCTGCAACCACTGTGACCGATATTCTCTATATCCTTCGTAAGCATATTGACCCAAGTGAAGTCCGTGTAGCAGTGCAGACCCTGTTGTTAATCATCGATATTGCAAGCATTGGAAAAGGTGAGATAACGGTAGCCTTTAGTAGTGAGATGAAAGATTTTGAAGATGCTGTTCAATCTGCTTGTGCCAAGCGGTTAGGTGCAGATTATATTGTCACTCGTAATCTAAAGGATTTTGACAAATCAGAAGTCAAAGCCATCTCTCCAACGGAAGCCTTAGAATTATTCAAAGTTGAAATTTAATTATACAACAAACCCACTATCCAGTTACCAAATTAATTTGGCTAGTGGGTTATTTTGATTTTATGTTTAATATAGTTCATGACTTCTTCATCAAGGATGTCATCACGAAGGTGATTATCTAAGATGTCATGGGTAAGAATTCTGTACTTTAGGACTTTTCCAAATATATTCTTTTGTTATTCCCAATTCCAATGCTAGATTCCTACTTTGAGTTTTTTCTTTACCATCCCTGTTAATGAATAAATCTTCCGGTTGCTGTTGGGCGTTCATTAATATTTAACTATACGTTCATCTATCTAGTTAATAGTTCAATATTCCATTGAATTTGTGTTTTTCTTCTTCCACGCCTATGAACAAAGCTAATTCTCTTTAGCATTAAAACAGTTAAATATTCTTTTAATTTTATCTCAGACTTTATGAGAAATGGGTATGAAACCAGTGCTTCTTTAATTTTATTTGTTGATTTTTTCCGATTTGCATTTGCTTCAATCTTTGTTCCATCAACAAATAGGTTCACAAGATCAATTTCTTCTGCTTTTTTTAAGTAATGAACAAGTTGATAGAATAGATTTTCCATCACCTCACCTTGTAGGCGATGCTTAATAAAGCTCCAAAATCGGTTGCGATTAGGATTGGGATATGAAGAAATCTGATATCGTACCTTGATCTTTATTCTAAATTTCTTAAAGAATATGTGCCATTCATGAATCCTAAAATGACTAATTAGAACATCTGTTTCGGTGTTACGTCCTCTTTTTTCGATAGTGATTTTTATGATGCGTTTAATTTACTATAGTCTAGCCTTTCGCTTATTGATTCATCATCACCAATGAAGTACTCCACATTCATTGGAAAACTCAGTTGAAATTTTGAGGACTTGTGCTATTATTATGAGAGTTAATTTTTATATTTGGCATACTTAAATTATATTAAAAACTCAAGTCCTAGTACTACACTAGTTCTTGAGTTTTTTGCTTTTCTTGGCTAACTTTTCACAACACAGCCTCTTTTTTTACATTCAAATACTTAGCATCATAATGGCTTTGGCAACTAATAAAATTGAAGAAATACTATTTTTTTCTTTCTTTCTAATGTCCATTTAATTCCCTTTTTGTCATCCGCTTACAAAATCTTGAATATTTCTTGAAAAAGTCTTGAATGAGTCTTGAGGACTAAAAGGGTATGGATATGTTTTAATATTGGAGAAAGGAGTGGGAAACCAAATGAAAAAGAATGTTTTAGATACTGAAGGTCTGAAAAAATATTATGGAGAAGAACCACATCTTGTGCGTGCACTTGACAATGTGAATTTAAGTGTTGAAAAAGGAGAATTCGTTACCATAGTTGGAATGTCTGGCTCGGGTAAAAGTACATTATTACACATGCTCGGAGGACTTGATGTACCCACAGAAGGAAATGTTTTTGTAGACGGTCGTGATTTATCAAAAATGACAGCAGAGGAATTAACTATTTTTCGTAGACGACACATTGGCTTTATTTTCCAAAATTACAATTTGATACCCATCTTAAATGTTTATGAAAATATTGTTTTACCAATTATCCTTGATAAACAAGAAATTGATGAATCTTTCGTGGATAATATTATTGAAACTTTGGGGTTAAGTGAGAAAAAATTTTCAATGCCAAATATGCTGTCAGGAGGTCAACAACAACGTGCTGCAATTGCCCGTGCCTTGGCATCCAAGCCATCTATCATACTTGCGGATGAGCCAACAGGAAACCTAGATTCAAAAACAAGTCAAGATGTGTTAGATATCTTAAAAATGACAAGCGATAAATTTAATCAAACTATTATTTTAATTACACATAACGACAGTATCGCTGAACTTGCCAACCGAACCATTCACATTGGAGATGGGAAAATTTTAAGAGACGTGATAAGATCATGAAAAAAAACCAAAATATGATAAAGATATTGACAAATCGTAGTTTAAAGGCTAATAAAAAACGTAATTTTTTCATGGTATCTGCTATTTTTTTAACGACGTTTATGATTACAGCAGTTTTAAGTGTCGCTGTAAGTATGATTGAATCTTTTCATTTGCAGTCTGTCCGTTTACAAGGCTCACAATCACACGCTGTATTTGGATTTCCAACTGAATATCAACTAGATGTATTAAGCTCCCTTGACTATGTTGAATCCTTTGGAACAGGAAAGTATATAGGATTTGTCGAAAATGAATTGCTCAATTCAGATGCACAATTAAGTTTGATCCATGTTGACCACAATTTCTTTGATGATATTTTGACACCTGCTATTGATAACATAACAGGTACTTTGCCAGTTGAGGAGAATGAAATTATGGCTTCTAGGTGGGCATTAGAAATGATGGGCATTGAAGATCCACAAATTGGGATGTCTATACCTTTAACTTTTATTCTAACGGACAATGAAACGTCTCACAGTCAAGATTTTATTTTATCAGGCTTTTACACGAGTTTTGATCATTTGTTTCGTCAAGAAGGTTATTTTATTGCTACGGCCGATTTAGCACAGAAATTTGGAGCAACACTGCAGGAAAATGGTTCAGTTAATATTTTATTCCAAGATAGTAGGCAAGTCCATAACTATGCGGGAAGGTTACTTGGAGATTTAGGTTTAACTTCTGAGGAGTTAATCATTCATCCTGTTTTTGATGTAGACTACGCTGATCATCTAATTACAATCGTTTCAGTGATTTTTATTATTATGTTTTTAATGCTTACGGGTTATTTACTCATATATAATGTACTTTATATTTCTATCACACGAGATATTCGTTTTTATGGATTATTAAAGACGCTAGGTGTAACGCCTAAACAAACACGCCAAATGATTATGGCTCAAGCATTAAAGTTGTGTTTGATAGGTATTCCTATCGGGATTGGACTTGGCTTTCTTATTTCTTTCGTCATTGCACCTTTAATAGTTGGAGGTATTGAAACAGGTGTTGTTATTACATTCTCACCAATTATCTATATCGGGGCTATTATCTTTGCGTTTTTAACGACGCTTATAGGGGCTGTATCGCCTGCTAAAAGGATGTCTGAAATGTCATCAATTGAGGCTGTTAAATATGTTGGCGACATTAATGCCAAGGAGTACAGTGGAACGCAAACGAAAGGGAAACTCCATAAGATGGCATTTCGTAATGTATTTCGGGATCGTAAGCGTGGGATTGTCGTTTTTTTAAGTTTATCTTTTAGCGTTATTATATTCATTTTCATCACCTTAATTGTTTCGAGTTTGAATCTTGATCAATATGTTGCGAATGTTGAAAGTGATTTTATATTTGAGAATGAAGGTTTTTTGAGACACGTAGATACGACAAGTAATCCGTTTAATGAAAGTTTCCTAGCTCAAATTGAGGAGCTTCCAGGAGTAGAAAGTATTTATACGACAAGACAGCAACATATTCATATTGATTACCAAACGGCACTAGACGACCACATTGAGATGGATATTGCTTGGCATAGAGAAAGAGATTTTAACTATACTCCTAAAGAACAACTAATTCAAGAAGGGTTGCATGGTATTATCTTTGGGATTGATAGCGAAATTTTAGAAGAGTTAAATCCTGATATAGATATGGTCGCTTTTGATCGTGGAGATTTAGCTGTTATTGTGACTGATCAGCCTGAACTATACTCGGAAATTATAAATATTGAAGGCTATTTGGAATTAACAGGAGAGTCGTTTAATATTCCAATTGGTGGATTCGTTCCTGTAAATTCTGATCGTTGGCATACTCCTTATTCACATGCAGCACCTTTATTAATTGTTTCTAACGCAGTCTTAAATCAATTGACAGAAGATTCATATGTAACCCATGTTTATGTAAACACGTTAGAAGAAAGATATGATGAATATCTTTTGGAGTCGTTCCAAGAAATGCTGAATAATCAATCAGCGATTGCCATGAGGTCAAGAATAGAAGAACGTCAAGTGTTTGAAAATGCTAAGAATATTTTATTTGCTTTGGGACTTGGTGTTTCTTCTCTGCTTGGTGGCATTGGATTTATGAATTTTATTAATACGATGTCAATGGGGGTTCTAATGAGAAAGAGAGAATTCGCTACTCTTGAAAGTATAGGGATGACACAAAAACAATTACGCAGTATTCTTATTTTTGAAGGAATATGGTATGGACTCATTACCTTATTATTTGTTTTGACTATCGGTAATGGTATAGCTATTGGCTTATACCAACTTGTTGCAATACCTTGGGGTGAGTTTATGAATTTTACATATCCAATTGTTCCAACCTTTATAGTTATATTAATTGTGTTAGTGATTTGCGCATCTGTACCAGAGATGTTTTATCGTTCATTGAATAAGCAATCTATAATTGAACGCTTGAGAGAAGCAGAATAATTATCTTGAATGTTGTTTAGGAAAGCTTTTCAAATTGCTATTAGAAATTTTTATAATACTTAACAAATCTAGTTAACTCTTTAGGTAAAAGTAAAATAGTATCATGTAAAAAATGGTATAATAATGAATATTTTACAAAATAGCTAGGTAAGGATGAGTTTTGATGAAGGGTTTAATTTTAGTAGTAGAAGATGAGTTACTAATTCAAAAAGGGTTAAAGAGTTTTTTAGAAGATGCCGGATATCAAGTAGATACTGCAAGCGATGGATTAGAAGGTGCTTATAAAGCGCAACAAAAGAGTTATGATTTAATTCTTTTAGATGTGATGATGCCGAAATTAGACGGCTACTCGGTCTTAAAGATTATTCGTGAAAGCTCGTCTGTTCCAGTTATTATGTTAACCGCATTGGAT
>Ga0153974_1000151_pt1 | contig 16549 bp, 18 predicted proteins | sample TSGA058MetaG_FD_104741 | JGI IMG/M metagenome (GOLD analysis project Ga0153974, IMG submission 104741) | Attine ant fungus gardens microbial communities from Georgia, USA - TSGA058 MetaG | ecosystem: Host-associated > Fungi > Mycelium > Unclassified | place: USA: Georgia, Yuchi Wildlife... | reverse complement strand
TCATGAAAAACTTCAACTGGTAAACGGTGGAAGTGAGCGTCAATACAGTGTCAATGAAGGTTTGCAAGTGGTTACTGAAGATGTTGTCATAGTTCATGATGGCGCTCGTCCTTTTGTAAATCAGCAGATGATTAACGACTGCTATCAATTAGGAACTAAGGGAATTGCCTCCATTGTTGGCGTTCCCATGAAAGACACAATTAAGCGAGTTCAACATAATCAGGTTATTGAAACCTTAAATCGCGAAGAACTATACAGTATTCAAACTCCACAAGGAGCACCTACTGCCTTACTAAAATCAGCTCATGAACAGGCAAAAGCTCAAAACTTTTTAGGAACCGATGAAGCTAGCCTCATTGAAAAGTATACAGATGCAAACGTACAAATCGTAACTGGCTCGTATAACAATATTAAATTAACGACACCAGATGACTTAATTTTAGCTGAGCAACTAATAAAAAAGGAGGTGGGATAGATGATGAGAATTGGTCATTCTACAGATATTCATCAACTAGTTGAGGGTCGCCCCCTTATTTTAGGTGGCGTTGAAATCCAACATACTAAAGGGTTGCTCGGTCATAGCGACGCCGATGTGTTATGCCATGCCATTACTGAGGCTATTATCGGTGCCTTGGGGCTTGGTGATATTGGGACTCACTTCCCAGATACTGATCCTAAATATAAAGGTGTGGACTCTCGCATTCTATTGCGAGCTACAGTTGCAATGATGGAACAAAACGGCTATACACTAGGAAACTTAGATGCCACCATTTATGCGGAGCAACCAAAAATGCGCCCTCATATGGAACAAATTTGCCATAATATTGCTCAAGATTTACAAGTCGAAATAAGCCAAGTCAACGTCAAAGCTACTCGTGGGGAAAAGCTAGGATTTATTGGCCGTCAAGAAGGAATTGCAGCTGAATGTGTTGTGCTCCTTTTTAAGCAAAATTAAAAGGTTACTCATCTTTGAATGGCCCCAAATCAGAGCCCACTAAAGATTTTGAATCACATATAAAAACATAAAAGGAAAGTTGGAGGATATTTTATGACAGTTCGTGTTCGCTACGCACCAAGCCCAACAGGGTTTTTACATATCGGTAATGCTAGAACAGCTTTATATAATTATTTATTCGCTAAAAATCAAGGTGGCGATTTTATTTTACGTATTGAAGACACTGACCTTGAGCGTAATGTTGAAGGTGGAGAAGCTTCGCAAATGAATTTCTTGCGTTGGTTAGGAATTGAATGGGATGAGTCTTTTGATGTAGGTGGTGAGTATGGACCTTATCGCCAATTAGAGCGTTTAGATATTTATCGTCAATATGTTGATCAATTAATTGAAAAAGGATTAGCTTACAAATGCTACTGTACAAGTGAAGAACTTGAAGCAGAACGTGAAGCTATGGCTGAAAATGGAGTTGATAACATTCATTATTCTCGCCGTTGTTTAAATGCAGATTCAGAACGATCATCTCGCACTGAATACTCAATTCGTTTTAAAGTTCCAGCGGAGGAAGAATACACATTTACTGATATGGTTCGCTCAGATGTAACGTTCAAGTCTGAAGATGTTGGGGACTGGGTTATTATGAAAAGTAATGGGATTCCAACTTATAACTTTGCTTGTGCTATCGATGACCATTTAATGAAAATTACCCATGTTTTCCGTGGGGAAGAACATATTACCAATACGCCAAAACAAATGATGGTTTACAGAGCTTTTGGCTGGGAAACCCCAACTTTTGCACACATGACGTTAATTGTTAACGAAAATGGTAAAAAACTATCAAAACGGGACCAAGATACCATTCAATTTATTGGACAGTATGCAAGTATGGGCTACTTACCAGAAGCATTATTTAACTTTATTGCTTTATTAGGATGGTCACCAGGAATTGAAGAAGAGATTTTATCTCATGATCAATTAGTGGAATTATTCGATGTAAATCGTCTTTCAAAATCACCGTCAACCTTTGATAAAAATAAATTAGCTTATATTAATCAACGTTATATTAAGGAGTTAGAAACGGACGAAGTTTTAGAGCTTTGTATGCCTCACTTAGTAGAAGCAGGAATCCTAGAGGGGCGCCCTCATCAATGGACGTTAGAATTAGTCTCTTTATTTCATGATCGCCTAACTTATGGAGCAGAAATCGTGGATTTATACGAAGAATTCTTTAGTGATGATTTTAACTTAGGTGAAGAAGCAGCAGCCTTTATCGCACAAGAAGGGGTAGCAGCAACCTTACAGGCCTTCAAAGAAGAACTAGCCGCATTACAAGATTTCACAACAGAAGGCATTCAAGCTTCAATCAAAGCAGCAGGAAAGGCGACTAAAGCAAAAGGAAAAATGTTATTTATGCCATGTCGTATTGCAACAACAGGACAAATGCATGGACCTGACCTACCTAAAGCATTAGCTTTACTGGGACAGGAAACAGTTATTGCACGCATTGAAAAAGTAATGGATTAATCAGCAAACTACCCCTTCAGGTTTTCAAGAAGCGGTAGTTTTTTTGCAAACACATTATTTAGAGGATTTAAATAATCAAAATGATATAATTAACTATTAGAACTAGTAGAAGCGCCAAAAAACAAACTGTAATGTATTGATGTCTGCTAGGTTTGTAAAAATTAAGGAGGAGCCAATTTGAGAAACGATTTGAGTAATTGGAGTTCATTAACTGTAGAGGAAATAAGTACTATATTCTCTAGTATTCCCATGACTTGGTGTATTGCAGGAGGCTGGGCATTAGATTTACATTTGGGCTATAAGAGCAGGCAACATCATGATATTGATGTCTTTATTATGCGAGATGAACAGTTAACAGCTTACGGACATTTAAAGAAAAATTGGGTTTTGTATAAAGCTCAAGGTGGCAATCTTACAATATGGGAAGAGGAAGAATTTCTAAATGCCCCTGATGATGATATTTGGGTAAGTAAAAACGAGAAATCACCTTGGGCATTTCAAATCATGCTAGTAGATAGTGAAAAAGGGAATTGGGTTTATAAAAGAGTGAACTCGATTACGCGAAAATTAGATGAGATATCTTTAAAAACCAGTGAAGGAATTCCCTATTTAAAGCCAGAAATTCAACTCCTTTACAAAGGAGGAGTTCCTAATATTAGGGAAAAAGATGAGCAGGATTTCCAGACTTTACTACCATCCCTTTCAATTCAAGAAAAGATATGGCTTAAAATAGCTTTAGAAAAGCAATTTCAAGGAAAACATAGCTGGATTAAATATTTAGGCTAATTAGTGTAACTGGAAATTAACGCGAAGGTGCCTGGTTTAAAAACGTAATTAGTATTAGCAAGTTATCCACAGCTAACCCAAAAGGAAGCCACTTCCCACTTTTAATTTTGAGCAAAAGAACTCCAATAGAGGCAAGGGACAATGGGCAGGGAAAACAATCTTTGTTATAGGTGTTTAAAATTACAATGAACTCAGTAAAGTAGAAACTCAACGTAACTAATTCTCATTTCTCATTTCATTAATTGTAACCAACGCTTTATTAGATGTTTTAACTGCAAAAAAAAACGCAATAAAAAAAACTATTGCGGAAAAAATAGAAGTTATTTTTTTTTGACAGGGTGTAGTTCAGTTATTTTTTACTTTACAGCAATCGCTTCAATTTCAATTTTAGCATCCCGAGGCAAGCGAGCTACTTCAACACAAGCACGAGCTGGTCGATGAGTAGAAAAATAGTGTCCGTAAACTTCGTTAACAATGGCAAAGTCGTTCATATCAGCTAAAAAGATTCCGCACTTTACAACATTTTCCATTGTATAGTCTGCAGCAGTTAAAATAGCTTGAAGATTTTTTAGACATTGATCAGCTTGTTCTTTAACATCTTCAGATACAAACTCCATGGTATCAGGATCAAGTGGGATTTGCCCTGAAACGTACAGTGTTCCATTAGACTCAATAGCTTGTGAATAAGGTCCAATCGCTTTAGGTGCTTGTTCAGTGGAAATTATTTTCATAAAGGATTCCTCTCTTTCTTTGAAAACGTTTAATATATTAACTACATAATCGATTATATCATGAAAAAAATAGAAGTCAAAGTCAGATTAAGGTGAGTTTTTGAATTCAATAACTGGCTTCAGTAGCTATAATCTAATCTTGGTTTGAAAAAGAAATTTTAATTGAGATTAAATAATTATTTGGATAGTATTATTCGATTTTATTACTCATATCACCAGCCCCTTTTTAACTTGAGAAAAGCGAAAAACCTAAGAAGCCAAAAGATTAGCTGACTTATCTTATGCTTAATCAAGTGATAAATGAATTTAGATTGAAATGTGATAGCGTCTCAGATTATTAACACTTTGATAAAATTTAGGAGATAAGTATTATATCAACAAAAATATGAATTAATAATAAAGACTGTATAAAAATGTTAACCACCTTCAAAAATAGGCTATTTTAAGCTACAATGAGGTTACTCTATGGATAATTTCCAGCAAGTTCACAGGAAAATATTTAGAAGAGCGAATTCCAAAGTTGTTGTGAAGGTAAAAAAGGAACTGGAATCAAATCTTTAGATGGAGTGCGTAAAGTGGAGTTTTAAGATAAGCAACGAAAAGATGATATGATGACTAGGATACATGAGCATTTAGCTAAAAACAAAGTAATGAATGTTGAGATGTCTTGAAGGGAAATTGATGGTATAATGAGAGGGATTGTAGAGCTAGATTTTCAAGCAATGGGACAAAAACAGCTTAGTGCTCTGCCATATATAAAAAACTTAAACTTATTGAAAGAGGTGATGCATGTGAAGTTTGATAGCGTTGCAGAACTTTTAACACTAACAAAAGAACAAGATGTTAAGGTATCAGAGATTATGATTCAATACGAAATGCAAATTTCTGGATTAAATCGTCAAACGATTCGTGAAAAAATGGAACGTAATTTAGCTGTTATGGAAGATGCTGTAAACAAAGGAGTTAAAGGTGTAAAGTCCACAACAGGATTGACGGGCGGGGATGCTCTTAAACTAAAACATTATGTAAAGAGTGGTAAAGGATTATCAGGGGATATTATATTAGAGGCTGTTACAATGGCAATTGCAACTAATGAAGTGAATGCTGCCATGGGACTGGTTTGTGCAACTCCAACAGCAGGATCTGCAGGGACTGTCCCAGGAGTTTTATTTAGCCTTGTGGAAAAATTAGATCCTACCCAAGATCAAATAATAGACTTCTTGTTTTGTGCTGGGGCCTTCGGGTTAGTAACAGCTAACAATGCTTCTATTTCTGGGGCAGAGGGAGGATGCCAAGCAGAGGTTGGAACTGCTAGTGCAATGGCAGCAGCAGCAGCTGTTGAAATGGCAGGTGGAACTCCCCAACAGTCGGCAGATGCTTTTGCTATTGCTCTTTCCAATCTATTAGGCCTGGTTTGCGATCCAGTTGCCGGTCTTGTAGAGGTTCCCTGTATCAAACGAAATGCGGCTGGGGCAAGTAATGCTTTGATTGCTGCTGATATGGCCCTTGCCGGACTTAAAAGTGAAATCCCCTGTGACGAAGTCATTGAATCCATGGATAAAATCGGTCGCGCAATGGATTCCTCACTTAAAGAAACTGCAGAAGGTGGCTTAGCAGCTACAAAAACTGGAAAAATGTTAGAGGAAAGAATCTTTGGGAGATGCAACTCTACTAGTTGTGACTATAAATAGATTTTTAATGGCCACTGTTTATACTAAACAGTCAGAGATGTGGGATTATACGTATTCTGTTTAGAAAGATTCAGAAATTTGCGAGGATTTTCAGTTTCAGTACTTGTTACCTGAAGCTTAAAGGAAAGAGACGTATGGTGTGGGTAAGGTTGACAACGGCTGTAGCTGAAAAAATCGTGAAGATGTGGGGGTTTAAAACGTATTTAGTATTAAGTGATAGCTAAAGGGATTTACTCTGAGATAAAATTTTTCCCTCACGAGTAAGCGTTATCCAGGGTATGGCAACTTCCAATTTATATAATAATTGGGTGTATATAAAGGTGTAGGAGGAAATTAGAGATATAAATTACATTTTATGGGAGGAATAAGTGTGAAAAATATAACATTTGAGGCGATAACAGAAGCGAAAGAGAATCTAAAAGGCATTGTTAAAGAGACCGATTTAATTTATGTGGAAGTTTTGAGTGAAAGAACAGGTTCCCAAGTTTATTTGAAGCTTGAAAATTTACAAAAGTCGGGTTCTTTTAAAATGCGGGGAGCATATAATAAAATTGTCCATTTAAGCGAGGAAGAGAAAAAATGTGGTGTTGTAGCCTCAAGTGCAGGAAACCATGCCCAGGGAGTTGCTATTAGTGCCACTAAGTTAGGAATTAAGTCGACAATTGTCATGCCTAAAACGGCCCCTTTTGCGAAAATATCGGCAACTCGTCAATATGGAGCAGAAGTTATTTTAGAAGGAAATATTTATGATGATGCGTACCAAAAAGCGGTTGAGATTCAAGAACGTACAGGAGCAACCTTTGTCCACCCCTTTAATGACTTACATGTCATTGCAGGGCAGGGAACCATCGGTCTCGAAATGTTAGAACAGCAACCGGACTTAGAAACGATTTTCGTTCCTATTGGAGGTGGAGGAATAGCGGCGGGGATTGCTGTAGCTGTTAAAACATTAAATCCGAAAATTAAAGTAATAGGTGTTCAATCGGAACATGCTCCATCGATGTACGAAGCATTGAAAAATAATGAGATTGGAACCGTAAAGGTTAGGCAAACAGTTGCTGATGGAATTGCTGTAGCAAGGCCAGGGGATTTAACGTTCCCTATTATCCGAGACTACGTTGATGAGATTATAACAGTTTCAGAAACAGACTTATCAAAAGCATTCTTATTTTTACTTGAAACCTGCAACTTAGTCTGTGAAGGAGCTGGGGCCATTTCAGTAGCGGCTTTAATGGCTAACTCAGAACGCTTCAAAGATCAGAAAATTGGAGTTGTTTTATCAGGAGGAAACATCGACATTAATATGATTGAAAGTATGGTAAACCATGCCTTAGTTGCATCTGGTCGCCGAACGCAAATTAAAACAGCTATTAGTCATCAACCGGGAGAACTAGCTAAATTTTTAGATTTGATATCCGTTGAAGGTGGAGGTGTGCTAACCATTCGTCAAAATCGGTTCCGTAAAGGATTGTCCATGTATCAAATGGGGGTAACGGTAGTCGTGGAGACCATTGATCAGGAACATAAAGAGCGTATTTTGAAAAAATTAATCGATTCTGGTTATGAAATCCAACATACCAGCTAATAGTGGGTTTAATTTTTATGGAAAATATATTAAAATGGTTGATAGAGGTTTATTAACCTAAGAGAAGAGGAGTTGGGTCCCGATGTTAATTTATAATACGTATACACGACAAAAGGAAGAGTTTAAAACAATCGAAGAAAATAAAGTGAAGATGTACGTCTGTGGTCCAACTGTCTATAACTATGTTCATATTGGTAATGCTCGTCCAGTGATCTTTTTTGATTTGGTACATCGCTATTTTAAGTATTTAGGATATGAAGTAGAATTTGTTTCTAACGTAACAGATGTGGATGATAAGATTATAAATCGTGCCTTAGAAGAGGGAGTAACAGAAGCTGAGGTTTCACAGAAATATTTACAGTATTTCCTAGACTGTAATCGTGATTTAAATACGCTGCCGTTTACATCCATGCCAAAAGTAACAGAAAATATGGATGAAATGATTGAATTTATTAAGCAACTGGTTAAGCAAGGTTTTGCCTATGCTTCTGAAGGCGATGTTTACTTCCGTATTGACAAAGTTCGCGAATATGGTCGTTTATCAGGGAAGAAGATTGATGAACTAGAAGTCGGTGCCAGAATTGATGAAGACCATAAAAAAGAAAATCCTCTAGACTTTGTTTTATGGAAAAAAACCGATAAAGGAATTACTTGGAACTCTCCTTGGGGAGCAGGGCGTCCAGGATGGCATACAGAATGTGTCGTTATGATCCATAAAGAATTTGGGAGTCAAATCGATATCCATGGAGGAGGGTCAGATCTACAATTTCCTCATCATGAAAACGAGATTGCCCAATCGATTTCTATACACGGACATCCTTTAGCTAACTACTGGATGCACGTAGGACGTCTAGGACTAAACAACGAAAAAATGAGCAAGTCTCTGGGAAATGTTATCAATCTTCAAGAACTAATTGAGAACACCAATCCAAATGCCTTCCGCTTATTCATGCTATCTGTACACTATCGCCAACCCATTAACTACTCGGAAGAAACCATTGAAGTGGCGGTGAAAGAGTGGCAAAAAGTCGAATCTACCTTTAATCAATTATTTCTAAAACTTGATTTGGCAGACGCCCTAGATGAACAAGTTCAGCCAGTTGTGGAGATTGGAAGCTTAATGAAACAGTTTACCGATGCCTTAGACGACGATTTTAATACTGCAAATGCTATGGCTAATCTGTACAGCTTAATTAAAGAAATCAATAAAATGACTCGAGCTAAAGCTTCAAATGCTCAGTGCAAATATGCTTTAATGACTTTACAGAGTATGAGCTATATACTGGGGTTTGACTTAAGTAAAAAGCGCCTAACTTCAGAAGAGCGGGACTTAATGAAAGCTTGGGAAGAAGCAAGAAAAGCAAAAGATTTCACTAAAGCTGATGAATTGCGTGAGAAATTACAAACTTTAAATGTCCTTTAACATTTAATACTAATTCTCGCTAGAAATAACACCACCTTTGCGGTCTTTTCAGCTCCAGTCGTCGTCACCCAACTGCCCCCGATACATCCCGTATCGCTTAGCTACAGGCAACAAGCACCGGAACCGAAAATCCTCACAAATTCGGTATCATTTCTAAGCGGAATCAGTATAAAGAGGCTGGATCGAACCTAGTCTCTTTTCTTTTGCTCATTTTAGAGAAGGACCTGTCTTTTTTTGAAATATTTGGTGTATAATAAAAGAACAATAAATGTAAACTTATCAGTGGAATTTCTATATATAAGACAATGTCTTGCATCATCCTCAGCACATGGATCGCCCTTACCTGCGGACTATTATGGGAAAACAAACTGGGTCAATATTTTTCACTATCTAACAGGAAGTTATTCTTTAGGGTTAAAAGGGCATAGTAGGCTTATAAGTAGTTCGGACTTATAAACTTATGGTTTACTTTACTGCTACAAGAGTTTGAAGTATGAGCCACTAGACGAGAAAAAAGAAAGTGTGTGATTAAATGAATGTTAAACAGATGAATAGTACGATGTTAGCCTTTGTAGGGGACTCCTATTACGATTTGAAAATTAGAGAAAGACTTTGTCGTCAAGGAATTAATAAACCCCATCGTCTTCATCAGACAGCCGTTAAATATGTATCGGCACATGCTCAAGCGGCAACAGTTAAACAACTTGTAGAGACAGGGATGTTAAACGAAATTGAACTAGATGTAGTAAAACGTGGTAGAAATACGAAAAGTCGTTCGATTCCGAAAAATACCGATGTTTTAACCTATATGTACAGTACAGCCTTTGAAGCGTTAATTGGCTATTTATATTTAAATGAACAATTTGAACGATTAGATCAGATTATAGAATTTAGTATTGAGCTTAAGCAAAAGGAGGAAAACTAATGGCAAAAGTTGCAAAGCGCGAAGTCATTTATGGAAAAAATACCGTAAATGAGGTATTAGAATCTAAACGCCAAGTTTACGAAATTCTAGTTACCGATGCCGTCTGGCAAAAAGATAAACAATTAGTTAATTTAATTCAAAAAACAGGGGTTAAGCATCAAGTGCTTCCAAACAAGAAATTTGAACAATTGGCTAAAGAGAAATACGAGGTTCGTGGAAATCATCAAGGAATCTTAGCAACTGTAGAATCATACGGATATCTACCCTTACCGGACTTAATTGCTAAAGCAACACAAAAAACAGAACCGGCGTTCATTATTATTTTAGATGGCCTAGAAGATCCCCATAATTTAGGTGCTATTTTACGAACTGCTGATGCAGCGGCAGTTGACGGTATTATTATTCGAAAAGACCGATCTGTTGGTTTAACCAGTACTGTTGCTAAACTATCAACAGGTGCTATTGAGCATGTTCCCGTTGCTTGCGTTCCAAATCTAACAGTAGCCATTAAACAATTAAAAGATGCAGGTCTGTGGATTGCCGGAACCGATGCCAAAGAAAGCCAAGATTACCGCACTCTTGATGCTAAATTACCCCTAGCTCTAGTTATCGGAAGCGAAGGAAAAGGAATGAGCCGCTTAGTTCGAGAAGCCTGCGACTTTAAAGTTTATCTCCCAATGCGAGGACATGTAACATCCCTTAATGCTTCTGTAGCAGCTGCCCTCTTAATTTATGAGGTTTACAATAAAAGGAACCCAATCTAAACAGCATAACATTTACAGCGTCTATTTAGGCGCTTTTTTAAATTCGAATTGGAAGTATATGAGATTTATTTAACTTTAAGACTAAGAGCGCTTTGTCTCTAAGTTAAATAATACGAATTTGGAAATAAAAACCCGACACCTTGCGGACTTTTTTGTCCCATCCGTCGTCACCCTTCCACACACCATGCTAAGGCAATGCTTTGTTCCAGGCAATAAGCACTGGAACAAAAAATGCTCACAATTTGTCGTTTTTTTAAAACCAAATTAGTATAAATTGTTGTTTTTAAAAATAATATAAAAATTTACAAAGGATAAAGCCGATAAACGTCGTATCCTAATGTTGTAGAGGGATTTAAATGGCGTCCAAATAAGGAGTTAAAATGAATGCGTATTCTAATAAGGATTGAGTGCCAAAGATAAAGTAGTGACTCTTAAGGATTAACTTATTTTTTAAAGTAAGGAGGCTGGAAATCTATTTTCGCTAGTCAAAGTTAGTTCTCTTAGGGTGCAATTATTTAAGGGCTCTTTCTCAACGCTTACTTATGTGCACTGAATGATTATTTCTCAAAGAAAATTCGCTTAATTTATAAATTAAGCGCAAAGGATGTAATAGCAGTAAAAATTCTTTTATTAGTTCTTTACCTCTTGTATCATTAACGGCTCATTATCCACCTGGCAGTAAAATTCTTAAGCTACTGCATAACCAGCCTTGATCTCGTCGCCTGAATAAGAGGTGCTAGAGCCAATGAACAAGCTAAAAAAGCAAGTCCAATAAATTTAGCTAACTAAAAAATCATTTAGGTAAATGTTCTTGTAGGTTGCAACAAGAAGTTATGATGCAGTTCAATAAATTTGAAAAGGGAGGAAATTGCCAAAACATGCAACTTTATAAAATTTGAAAACAGATAATCACTCTCTACAGCAGCTAACATGATAAAATTGTTTATATTTATAAATTTTGGATGTCATTTCAAATTTTTATAAAATATAGTGGCAACAAATAACCATGAAAGCAGAATATACGGAGTATGAGTTAATTGTCTTGGTTAGGGAGCAAAAAGATGAAGATGCATTAAAAATCCTATTAAAAAAATATTCACCTATCATTGGAAAAATCGCTTCTACCTACTACGGGGTTGGTTATGATTATCAAGATTTCTTCCAAGAAGGGCGAATCGCATTTGTTAGAGCAATTGAAACCTTTGACGAAAATGCGAATTCGACGTTCTATGCCTACTCGATGACCTGTGTTAGAAATGCACTGATATCAATCTATCGTAAACTAAAACGAAATACGGGTCTCGATCAATTAATTGATGATATGGAAGAAATAAACAAAATTGGGGTTGCGGTGAATTCTAACTATGTTAAACAAATGGATAAATTTTTAAACGAGAAAATGATTATTGAAGAAGCCTTAGTCAGTAAAGAATTACTATCAAATTTGGAAAAACAATGTTTAAAATACTTTTTATTGGATAATGATTATAAAGAGGTTGCCACCATTTTAGGGGTGTCTCCTAAAAAAGTGGATAATGCCCTTAGCCGCTGCAAGTCCAAGTTAAGGAAATTAAATTATTAGTTATCAGCCAGAACCCTAGGATGTGTTAGAAAATTTTTCGAATCGACAAAGGAGGATAAATTATTGCAAAAGTCCCAAATGAGTGTTTCTGCACTCCCAAATGGCCTCAACTGTTGTTCCCTTGCCAGCTCTATAACACCCTATAGCTTAGTTTTGAGGTGACTACTATAGAAAACCCATAACTCTTTACATTTCTAATGCCATTCTTAAACTAAGGAAGGGGCGTCCCTACTTGCAATCTATTGTTGAACTAAACGTTTTTGTATAAAATCAGTTTAATTAACACAAGCAAACCATAAGCGTAGTTAGAGTTTTAACTCTCAAAAACTAAATTTGTCTAACAGAGTCCAAAGGATATGGAAGTCGATCTGACTTAAGATAATTTTCAGACACGCCCGAGTTTTATTGACAATAAATAATCTTTTTGATAGAGTAGACTAAGTTAAGAAAGAATGGTGAGGTACTTATATGCGTATAAAAGTCATATTAGCTTGTGAAGAGTGTTTAAGTCGCAACTATTCTACAGTTAAAAATAAACAAAGCAATCAAGAACGCTTAGTTGTGAAAAAGTTTTGTAAACGTTGTGGTAACCATACATTGCATAAAGAAACTAAATAAGATAGGGGGAATCCTAAGTGGTTAAATCTTTTTTTCAAGGTGTAACAAAAGAATTTAAAAAGATTATTTGGCCAACTGAAAAGGAAATGAAGGTTTATTCGTTCCAAGTATTCGTATTTGTTACAATATTAGCTGTATTTTTCTTTGTAGTAGATACTATAATTTCTCAAGGATTATCAGTACTTGGCTAGGAGGTCAAAGAAGTGGAAAGACGTTGGTATGTAGTTCAAACATATGCCGGTTATGAAAATACCGTTATGACAAATGTATTAAAGCGTATTGAAACCATGAATATGCAAGAGAAAATTTTTCGAGTTTTAATTCCAGAAGAAAAAGAAGTAAAAATTAAAGATGGTGTTCGTAAGGAAAAAATTAAAAAAACATTTCCAGGATACGTTTTAGTAGAAATGATTGATACAGACGAATCATGGTACATGGTACGTAACACGCCAGGTGTCACTGGATTCTTAGGATCTAGTGGTAAAGGAACACGTCCAGTTCCTCTTCCTCAATCAGAAATCGATCCAATTCTACGTAAAATGGGAGTTGTGAACACTGAAATTACAATTGATATTGAAATCGGGCAACGAGTGTTACTAGCAGCGGGACCATTTGCTGGGCAAATTGGAACGGTAGAGTCTATCGATGGAGAACAAGGTAAAATTAATGTATTGGTAGATTTATTTGGACGTGAAACTCCTGTTGAGCTTGATTTAGACCAAATTTGTGAAGTTGAATAAAAAAAGCTTGCTTATTGTAAAAAAAGGTGATAAACTAACTTGGTTGATATGGCATTCATATCGCAGTGGGAGGGTGTAACGCCCAAATAACCACATCACGGACTTGAAGGAGGTGTGTCGCGTGGCAAAAGACATTAAAACTATTGTAAAATTACAAATTCCTGCAGGAAAAGCAAATCCAGCACCACCAGTAGGTCCTGCATTAGGGCAAGCCGGTGTTAATATTCAAGGATTCTGTCAAGAATTTAATGAGCGTACACGTGAGCAAATGGGAAGTGTTATTCCTGTTGTTATTACAGTTTATGAAGATCGTTCATTTACATTCATTACAAAAACTCCACCAGCATCAGACTTATTAAAGAAAGCTGCTGGAATTCAAAGTGGTTCAAGTGTACCACACAAGGAGAAAGTCGCTACTTTAAGTAAAGACAAAATTCGCGAAATTGCTGAATTAAAAATGCCTGATTTAAATGCAAACACAGTTGAGGCTGCAATGCGTATTATTGAAGGTTCTGCAAGACAAATGGGAATCGTTGTAGAAGACTAATCTACACGTTTTAGGTTGTAGATGACAACCTGAATCTGTGGGAGGAGATTCCGTTAACCACAATTTAGGAGGTATTAGGATGGCTAAAAAAGGTAAAAAGTTTATTGAAGCTAAAAAGTTAGTTGATGCAACTAAATTCTATTCTGTTGAAGAAGCAGTTGAATTAGTAAAAAAAACTAACATTACTAAATTTGATGCAACTGTAGATATAGCAATGCGTTTAGGAGTTGATCCACGTAAAGCAGATCAACAAATTCGTGGAGCTATGGTATTACCTCACGGAACTGGGAAAAATCGTACAGTTTTAGTATTCGCCAAAGGTGAAAAAGCTAAAGAAGCTGAAGCGGCTGGAGCAGATTTCGTAGGAGATGTTGATTATATCAATAAAATCCAACAAGGTTGGATGGATTTCGATGTTGTTGTTGCAACACCAGATATGATGGCTGAAGTCGGTAAATTAGGACGCGTGCTAGGACCACGTGGATTAATGCCAAACCCAAAAACTGGAACTGTTACAATGGATGTTACAAAAGCGATTAATGAAATCAAAGCTGGTAAAGTAGAATACCGCCTTGATAAAGCTGGTATCATTCACGTTCCAATTGGAAAAGTTTCTTTCGATAACGTAAAGTTAGTTGAAAACTTCAAAGCTATTTTTGATGTAATCTCAAAAGCTAAACCATCTGCAGCTAAAGGAACTTATGTTAAGAATATTGCTATTTCTTCAACAATGGGGCCTGGTATCAAAGTTGCTTCTGAATCATTAGAACAATAATATTTTTAATAAATTAAATAGAATACCGTAGACAGTAGGGGCTTTAAGCTTAAATTTTCCTACCGAGGTTTTGGATATATATTATGTATTTTCATGCCTTAGTTAAATCCTTTTGTCTCTAAAAAAGCGTCAAAAGGGTTTTTCTACGGAATTATAGTTATAGGAGGTGTGAAGAATGAGCTCTGCTGTAATCGAAATGAAATCTCAATTAGTTGCTGAGTACACAGAAAAATTCCAAGGATCAGCGTCTTTAGTAGTTGTTGACTACCGTGGATTAACTGTTTCTGAAGTAACTGAATTACGTAAATCATTACGTGCAGAAGGTGTTGAATTTAAAGTATTAAAGAACAATATTTCACGTCGTGCTGTAACGGCTGCTGGTTACGAAGGTTTATCTGAATCTTTCGTTGGGCCAACGGCTGTTGCTTACTCGAAAGATGATGTTGTTGCACCGGCACGTGTATTGTACAATTTCTCGAAAGAGCATCAAGCATTAGAATTAAAAGCTGGTCTAATTGAAGGATCAGTTGCGACACTTGAGCAAGTTATGGAATTAGCGAAGTTACCAAACCGCGAAGGTTTATTATCTATGTTACTTTCTGTGTTACAAGCTCCAATCCGCAATATGGCATGTGTTGTTAAAGCTGTTTCTGAGCAAAAAGAATCTGATGTTGAACCAACAACAGAAGAAGTTGTAGAAGCTGCAAAAACAACTGAGGCTACTGAATAATTTTTAAATCTAAAATAATTTAAATTTAAGTTGCTTGAATTTGAAGGAGGAAAATAAAATGGCAAAATTAACTGCTGCTGAAATGATTGAATCAATTAAAGAAATGTCAGTTTTAGAATTAAATGACTTAGTTAAAGCTATCGAAGAAGAGTTTGGTGTAACTGCTGCTGCTCCTATGGCTGTGGCTGGTGGAGCTGAAGTTGATGCTGGACCTACTGAAGTAGATGTAGTATTAACAAGTTCTGGAGCTAAGAAAATCGCTGTAATCAAAGTAGTTCGTGAAATTACTGGATTAGGATTAAAAGAAGCAAAAGCATTAGTAGATGCTGTGCCTGCTCCAATTAAAGAAAAAGTATCTCCTGAAGAAGCTGAAGAATTAAAAGCTAAATTAGAAGAAGCTGGAGCTGTAGTTGAAGTTAAATAATTTAACTTTAAAATAAGTTCTTAATAATATAAAAGCCTGAGTGTGTTTAGCGCTCAGGTTTTTATTGCATAAAAGGAATATTTTATCCGAAAAGGTAAATAATAGAAAAACAATCTATTTGTAAACCTAAAGGGGGTCTATGATGCACTACTATACCAACAATATTGATGCGCAATCTAATGAAAAAACAATCGAATATACATTAAAAGGTCATAAAATTAAATTTATAACGGACATAGGTGTCTTCTCAAAAACAGGGGTTGACTTTGGCTCTCAACTTCTAATCGAAACCTTTAATACTGCCATCCCAGGAAAAATTTTAGATGTAGGCTGTGGTTATGGACCCATAGGTTTAAGTTTGGCGAAGTCAAGTCCGGAGCGCCAGATTCATATGGTGGATGTTAATGAGAGAGCCTTAGCTTTATCAACAAAGAATGCAAGACTTAACCAAATTCAGAATGTGACAATCTATGAAAGCTCCTGTTATGAAAATGTTAAGGAGACATTTGCTTTTATCCTATCGAACCCGCCTATTAGAGCTGGGAAACAAGTAGTTCACACCATTATAGAGGAAGCTAAAAATTATCTTGAAGATGATGGCCAGTTGTGGATTGTGATTCAAAAAAAGCAAGGTGCACCATCAGCTAAGAAAAAAATGCTTGAAGTCTATGGCAATTGCGAAGAAGTAGGAAAGAAAAAAGGCTATTTTGTACTAATGTCAAAAAACCATTGACACTATTGAAATTAAATGT
>Ga0153974_1000148_pt1 | contig 16687 bp, 16 predicted proteins | sample TSGA058MetaG_FD_104741 | JGI IMG/M metagenome (GOLD analysis project Ga0153974, IMG submission 104741) | Attine ant fungus gardens microbial communities from Georgia, USA - TSGA058 MetaG | ecosystem: Host-associated > Fungi > Mycelium > Unclassified | place: USA: Georgia, Yuchi Wildlife... | reverse complement strand
TCTATGAGGGTGCTAATGGTAGCATAGACCTCACTTCACTTTCCTAAGACTATGGATAATTATGACTTCACCGAACTATAACACGCTTAACAGCGAACTCGCGACACAAGGTGTCGGTATGACCGCCGCTGAGATGCATGGTTTACTCAGCGGAATTCTTTGCGGTGGGACTAAAGATCATAGCTGGAAAGCACTGGTTCATGACCTGACGAATGAAGGTATCGCGTTCTCCGTCCAACTTAATCAATCCCTGCAAGCGGTATACGATAATACATTGCACTCGCTAGAGGAAGACGGATTCAATTTTCAACTCTATTTACCGGATGACCAAGGGGATAACGTCTTCGAGCGTGCCGATGCGCTCGCCGGTTGGGTTAACCATTTTCTACTCGGCTTAGGCGTTACCCAGCCGAAACTCGATAAAGTGAAGGGAGAAGCCGGGGAAGCGATCGACGACCTGCGTACTATCGCACAGTTAGGTTATGACGAAGATGAAGATCCGGAAGAACTTGCACAATCTTTGGAGGAAGTCATTGAATATGTCAGAGTTGCTGCTTTACTCTGTCATGAGACCTTCAATACACCTCAAACGGACACCTCAGCCGTCGCACAGGGTCCAACATTACATTGATCCTTTCACGGTAAAATGGGTTACAGGGAGCTTAGGGTATGATTTCGCAGAAAAATTACTGTCAACGCCGTCAGGCCTTGCTTAAACAGATGGTACCGGGTAGCGCGGCATTGATCTTCGCTGCGCCAGAGGTCACCAGAAGTCGAGATACCGAATATCTTTTTCGCCAAAGTAGCGATTTCTGGTACTTCACAGGCTTTAACGAACCTGAAGCGCTGCTCGTGCTGATTAAAAGCGATGAGCACCATAACCATAGCATTCTGTTTAACCGTTACCGTGATCCCCATGCCGAAGTCTGGTTTGGACGACGACTGGGTCAGGAAGCAGCAATCGAGAAACTTAACGTTGACCGAGCGCTACCTTGGGGAGAGATCGACGAGCAATTGGCTCAGATCCTTAATGGCTTAACAACGATTTATCACGCCAGTGGTGAATACGATTTTGCTGATAAAAAGGTGACTGACGCGCTGAATACGCTACGAGCAGGCGCGCGGCAAAACCTTACCGCCCCGACCACCGTGATAGACTGGCGGCCCATTGTCCATGAAATGCGTCTGATCAAAGATGATGAAGAGCTGGCGATTTTGCGCGAGGCTGGACGTATCAGCGCCTTAGCCCATCAGCGCGCGATGCAACACTGTCAGCCTGGTATGTACGAGTATCAGTTAGAGGGCGAAATTCATCACGAATTCTCACGTCATGGCTCGCGATTTCCTTCCTACAACACCATTGTGGGTGGCGGCGATAATGCCTGTATCCTCCATTACACCGAAAACGAATCTCAGCTTAAACAGGGTGACTTAGTCCTGATTGACGCGGGCTGTGAGCTACAAGGCTACGCGGGTGACATCACCCGTACCTTTCCGGTCGGCGGCCAATTTAGCGCACCACAACGTCAACTCTACGAAATTGTCTTACAGGCGTTAACCACGGCGTTATCCCTATTTCGTCCTGGCGTGACTATTGCCGAGGTAACGCAAGCGGTTATACGTATCAAAGTCGAGGGCTTAGTCCGCCTAGGGATTTTAGAAGGCGATGTCACGCAATTGATCGAAGAAAAAGCCTATCGTCCCTATTTTATGCATGGTCTGAGTCACTGGCTTGGTCTGGATGTCCATGATGTCGGCCATTATGGCAGCGCGGAGCGCACGCGTGTCCTTGAACCGGGTATGGTATTAACCGTCGAGCCCGGTCTCTATATTGCGCCTGATGCAAAAGTCCCGGAATGCTATCGCGGCATCGGGATCCGTATCGAAGACGATATCGTGATCACTGAAAACGGACATGAAAACTTAACGGAGCAGGTTGTTAAAGATCCTGATGCCATCGAGCAGTTAATGCAATCGGCGCAGGCACGACGTCTAGCTGAAAATAGGCCACTATGAGCGTAATTATTGTCGGAGGCGGGATGGCGGGAGCAACCCTTGCGCTAGCGCTATCCACACTATCTAAAGGTAACATTCCGGTCACCTTAATTGAGGGGAGCTCCCCGCAGGATGCGGCTCACCCTGGATTTGATAGCCGAGCGATAGCTCTAGCGGCAGGGACCTGCCAGCAACTTACACGCATCGGTGTGTGGTCGGCACTCGAGCCTTTAGCAACGCCTATCACAGATATCCATGTTTCTGACCGAGGCCATATCGGCAAGGTCGAACTTTGTCGGCAGGATTACCATCTCCCTGCCTTAGGCAATGTGATCGAACTCCATGCTGCAGGTAAAGTGCTTTTCAAACGACTGCAACAGGCTCCGGGTGTGACGCTGCGCTGTCCAGAGAAAGTGGTCCAGCTAACACGTTCGGCACAACAGGTCTCGGTGACACTGGAAAGTGGACAACAGCTTGATGCGCAAACCCTGGTTATTGCTAGCGGTAATCGTTCGGCTCTCGCAACCCAAGCCGGTTTTGTTTGGCAGCGCGATGACTATCATCAAGTTGCCATTATCGCTAATGTCAGCACCGCTATACCTCACAATGGTCGCGCCTACGAGCGTTTCACCCAGTATGGACCTATTGCACTGTTACCGATGTCCGATAACCGTCTATCCCTCGTTTGGTGTGTCTCAGCGGCTGCCAGTCAGCAGCTATTAGCGGCAGACAATCGCTTATTTTTACAACGGTTACAGGACGAATTTGGTTGGCGATTAGGTCAATTTATACAAGTGGGTCAACGCGAATCTTACCCATTAAGCTTGTACCAAGCAGAGTCGTTAATTAAACACCGTACGGTAGTGATCGGTAATGCGGCGCAATCTCTTCATCCCATTGCCGGTCAGGGTTTTAATCTGGGCCTTAGGGATGTGATGAGTTTAGCCGAGACCCTAGCAGAGGCTTACAGCCAGCAACAAGATCTGGGCCACTTCGGCGTATTAAATCGCTACCAGCAGCGAAGAACGCAAGATCGCGCTACAACTATCGCAATCACAGATGGTTTAGTACGGCTCTTTGCGAATGATAACCTGCCTCTGATCATTGGCCGTAACCTGGGGTTACTCGCAATGGAACGAGTCACCGGGTTAAAACACCACCTTGCTAGCCGCACCTTAGGCTGGGTTAAACGTTAAACTAAGAGAATATTCATGCAAAGCTACGATATTATTATTGCTGGTGGAGGAATGGTCGGCCTTGCAGTCGCATGCGGACTAAAAGAGTCAGGGCTCAGTGTAGCAGTCCTCGAAAAAGGCGCAGCCCCACGTTTTACCCCTCAGGAACCGTTATCGATACGGGTCTCAGCAATAAACCGAGCGAGCCAGCGTCTGTTGGAAAAACTGGACGTTTGGCAGGATATTCTGCAGATGCGTGCGAGCTGTTATCACGGCATGAAGGTATGGGAAAAAGATAGCTTCGGCCAAATCGCCTTCGATGAAGGAGAAGTCGGTGGCCAAGGGTTAGGCTACATTATCGAAAATACCGTGTTACACGCCGCACTCTGGCGCCAGGCAGAGAAGTTGTCGCATATTACGCTTATCCCAAATGCTACGCTGGTGCAGACTGCCTTTGGCGATAACGAAACCTTTGTCAGCTTGCAAGATGGCAGCATGATGACGGCACGTTTACTGGTCGCTGCGGATGGTGCCCACTCTTCGCTAAGAGACAAAGCCGACATTCCGTTGACGTTCTGGGATTATAAGCACCATGCGTTAGTCGCAAATATCCGTACTGAACAGCCCCACCAAGGCATTGCTCGGCAGGTTTTCCACGGCGATGGGATCTTAGCCTTCCTTCCTTTTGAGGATCCGCACTGCTGTTCGATCGTCTGGTCAACCGAACCACAAACGGCGAAAAAACTCAGCCTGATGGATGAATCCTTGTTCTGCCAGGAATTAGCCGTCACCTTCGATATGCAGTTAGGCCCTTGTAGCCTTAACAGCGAACGTAAAACTTTTCCGTTGACCGCGCGTTATGCAAGACAATTTGCTAGCCATCGGCTTGCGTTAGTCGGCGACGCGGCACACACCATTCACCCCTTAGCAGGCCAGGGAGTGAATCTAGGCTTTATGGATGCAGCAGAGCTTATTGGGCAACTTATCCGTCTACAGCAAGAGGGTAAAGATATTGGACAGCATCTCTATCTACGCCGTTACGAGCGCCTAAGAAAACTGAGCGCGGCAAAAATGTTGGCGAGTATGCAAAGCTTCCAGGATCTCTTTGCCGGACAACATCCACTGAAGAAAATGGTTCGTGATATTGGCCTGACTCTCGCGGACAAGCTTCCTGGTATTAAACCGCAACTGATCAAGCAAGCATTGGGCGAGCACGACTTACCCGACTGGTTACGTAAATAGAAGGCGGGAAAAGATGACGGTTTCGCTACCAACAATCGGTAAAAACACGGCACTGCTTGTGGTCGACGTGCAAAACGACTTTCTACCGCAGGGGGCCTTAGCGGTCCCCCATGGTGACCAAGTTATCCCGATCATTAACCGGATTGCGCCCCTATTCCAGCAGGTTGTTATCACGCAAGATTGGCATCCTGCTGGCCACCTCTCTTTTAGTTCTTCGCACCCGGGCACTCAAGATTATCAAATGATCGACATGCCCTATGGCCCGCAGTGTCTGTGGCCGGATCACTGTATACAGGGCAGTGCTGGGGCTGAGTTATCTGCCGATCTGCATATCCCTCATGCTAGATTAATCCTGCGTAAAGGGGGAGATCCAACACTCGACAGCTACTCTGCTTTTCTAGAAGCGGATCGCAAGACCTCGACGGGACTGCTCGCTTGGTTACAGGCTCAAGAGATTAATCAGGTTGTGATAACTGGACTTGCCACGGACTTCTGTGTCGCGTGGACCGCTATTGACGCCGCTGAAGCAGGGTTAGCTACCTGGGTAATAGAAGATGCCTGTCGAGCGATAGATCTTCACGGCTCACTGCAACGCGCCAAGGTTGCGATGGACGATGCGGGTGTGATTTTCCTCACATCTCATCAATTGCACCAAGGTTGTGAAAGCTGAATTATTCTAATTATTGAGCATTCCTAGCCTTAGAAAAACTAATCCGAACAACGATAATTACAAATAAACCGACTTCCCCAGTCGAACAGTCATTATCGTTAAGCCAATAAGATGGCGGCTTTTGTCGTCATCTGCCCACCTAATTAGCATTTTTCCCGTAACTTAGTTTGTTTCACTCAGTACGCTCTATTTTAGTGCGAGGCGATTTCGACCCTATTTCACCTTATAGCTAAGCGATTCAATGAGTGATAACGTGCAGTGAGGATAACGTTTGCGTGTCTGAACCCTAACGCCCGATCTCGGTAAGCTAACTCGCCGCAATGCTCAGCGGCAGAAGGAGTGTTATGAGTCAACAAACCCCTCTCTTTGCACAACATCAAGCCAGCGGCGCCCGTATGGTCGACTTCCATGGATGGCTAATGCCACTGCACTATGGCTCGCAGATCGATGAACATCACGCCGTTCGCCAAGCCGCAGGAATGTTCGATGTATCCCATATGACTATTGTCGATCTGACCGGCGCTCGCACCCGAGAATTCCTCCGTTACCTCTTAGCCAACGATGTGGCCAAGTTAACGCAACCTGGTAAGGCACTGTATAGCGCGATGCTCAATGCCTCGGGGGGCGTGATCGATGACTTAATTGTCTATTTTATCGATGAGCAGCATTTTCGCTTAGTGGTCAACTCTGCAACACGCGAAAACGATCTAGCTTGGATCTCAGAACAGGCCAAAGACTATGGTATTCAAATTGAGGAGCGACGAGACTTAGCGCTTATCGCAATCCAAGGTCCGCAAGCTATCGAAAAAACCCAATCAGTAATGAGCGCCGAACAGCGTGCAGCAGTGGCGGAACTAAAACCTTTCTTCTCAGTAGAAAGTGGTGGGTGGTTTATTGCTACGACTGGCTATACCGGTGAGCGGGGCTATGAAATTGCTCTGCCCGCCGAGCAAGCGGCATCATTGTGGCAAGCACTGCTCGCCGTCGGGGTTAAACCTGCTGGCTTGGGGGCGCGAGATACTCTACGCCTAGAGGCTGGCTTAAATCTCTATGGGCAGGAGATGGATGAGTCGGTGACACCGCTTGCTGCAAATATGGCGTGGACCCTGGCTTGGCAACCACAGGAACGAGAGTTCATAGGCAGAGCCGCGCTGGAACGCCAACAAGAGCAGGGCACGGAAAAACTGGTTGGCCTAGTGCTGCACGAGAAAGGTGTTCTACGTAATGAATTACCGGTCACTTTTACCGATATTAACGGCAACGCTCAGCAGGGGGTTATTACCAGTGGTTCTTTCTCTCCGACATTGGGCTGCAGTATAGCCTTAGCACGGGTGCCTGCAACCATAGGGGATAAGGCTGTCGTCCTGATTCGCCAGCGCGAACTACCAGTTTCTGTTACACAACCCTGCTTTGTCCGCGCAGGCAAATCTTTGATTTAATACTGGAGAATAAAATGAGCAACGTCCCACAAAACTTATCTTACCGCGACAGCCACGAGTGGGTTCGTCGAGAAGAAGATGGCTCTGTCACCGTAGGCATCACCGAGCATGCACAAGAGCTACTCGGCGACATGGTATTTGTCGATCTCCCTGAAGTCGGGCGTCAAGTCAGCGTCGGCGACGACTGTGCCGTTGCCGAGTCGGTAAAAGCGGCTTCCGATATTTACGCGCCGCTCAGCGGAGAAATCATCGCGGTAAATGAGGAACTCAACGACAGCCCTGAGCAGGTCAATGCCTCACCTTACGAAGCGGGCTGGTTATTCAAAATCAAGATTAGTAACGAAAATGAACTCAGCCAATTGCTAGATGCCGATGCCTACCAAACCTTGATCAATAAGTGAGTAATACGATGACGCAAACACTCAGCCAGTTAGAACATCTAGATGCCTTCATCCGCCGCCATATCGGTCCGGATCTCGACCAACAACAGCAGATGTTACAGCAGATTGGCGCAACTGACTTGCCGACGTTGATTGCGTCTATCGTGCCGGAAAATATTCAATTACCCTCTTCGCCACTTCAGCTTGCCTCGACCAGCGAACATCAGGCTTTGGCTGAGCTAAAAGCCATTGCGGCAAAAAACCTCCGCTACAAATCCTGGATTGGTATGGGCTACAGTGCGGTGCTTACGCCCCCCGTTATTTTACGTAATCTACTCGAGAATCCCGGCTGGTACACGGCTTATACCCCTTACCAACCGGAAGTCTCCCAAGGGCGACTTGAAGCCTTACTCAACTTCCAACAGGTGACTCTGGATCTGACGGGAATGGACGTGGCTTCCGCATCACTACTCGACGAAGCCACGGCTGCGGCCGAAGCGATGGCGATGGCTAAGCGTGTGAGTAAACGTAAAAATGCCAATAAGTTTTTTGTGGCAGAGGATATTCATCCCCAGACCCTCGATGTTATCAAAACTCGCGCAGAGACCTTTGGGTTTGAGCTAATTATCGATAGCGCGGAGCGGGCGCGGGATCATCAAGACCTGTTCGGTATCTGTTTACAATATTGCGGCTCACAGGGGCAGTTGCATGATTACCGTCAACTGATCGCTGCGTTATCTGAGCAGGGCGTTATCGTTGCCGTCGCAGCGGAATTTATGGCCCTAGTTCTGCTTGAGTCGCCGGGAGAATTAGGGGCCGACATCGTGTTTGGTTCCTCCCAGCGTTTTGGCGTACCTATGGGGTATGGCGGACCGCATGCGGCGTTCTTCGCCAGCAAAGAAGCCTTTAAGCGAGCGATGCCAGGCCGTATTATCGGCGTGTCACGTGATGTACATGGCAATACTGCGTTACGTATGGCGATGCAAACGCGTGAGCAGCATATACGTCGCGAGAAAGCCAACTCCAATATCTGTACCTCGCAGGTGTTATTGGCGAATATTGCCGGAATGTACGCGGTATGGCATGGCCCGCAAGGACTTACGCGGATCGCTCAGCGTATTCATCGTTACACCAAAATCCTCGCAAAATTACTGCAGGATAATGGCTTAACCCTCCGTTACTCACAGTGGTTTGATACCTTAACGGTAGAGGTAGCCGATAAAGCCGAGGTACTTAAGCGTGCAAGAGAGCAGCATATCAACCTGCGCAGCGACCTGCACCATGCGGTGGGCATCACCCTAGATGAGACGACTCAACGCCAAGATCTCCTCGTTTTACTCGCAGTACTGCTTGGACGGGAGTTCACCGTTGATCTGGACCAAGAAGATCGCCATGTCAGCTCGCAAGCTATCATCCCGTCAGCACTCCAGCGGCAAGCAGCTATCCTCACCCATCCGGTCTTTAACCAGTATCATAGTGAAACCGAGATGCTACGCTATCTGCACAAGCTTGAGCGTAAAGACTTAGCCCTTAACCAGGCGATGATCCCTTTGGGCTCCTGCACCATGAAGCTTAATGCTGTCGCCGAGATGCTGCCTATTACTTGGCCGGAGTTTGCCGATCTCCATCCGTTCTGCCCGACGAATCAAGCAGCGGGCTATTTGCAGATGATCGAACAGCTCTCCGAATGGCTTATCACTCTGACGGGCTATGACGCGCTATGCATGCAACCCAACTCGGGCGCACAAGGCGAGTATGCGGGGCTACTGGCTATCCGTCGCTACCATGAAAGCCACCATCAAGCACAACGTCATATCTGCCTTATCCCCGCTTCGGCTCATGGTACTAACCCGGCATCGGCGCAAATGGCGGGTATGGAAGTGGTCGTGGTCGCCTGTGATAAACAGGGGAATATCGATCTTGACGATCTGCGTAATAAGGCAAGCCAAGCCGGTGATAACCTCTCCTGTATCATGGTGACCTATCCCTCGACGCATGGGGTCTATGAACAAACTATTCGTGAGGTCTGCGAGATCGTTCATCAGCACGGCGGCCAAGTCTATTTGGATGGGGCCAATATGAATGCACAGGTCGGGATCACTACGCCGGGACATATCGGTGCTGATGTCTCTCATCTTAACCTTCATAAAACCTTCTGTATCCCTCACGGCGGCGGCGGCCCAGGCATGGGTCCGATAGGGGTCAAAGCCCATCTCGCGCCATTTGTCCCAGGACACAGTATCGTCCAGTCTACCTTACTCACCGAACAAGGCGCCGTCACCGCAGCTCCCTTTGGCAGTGCGTCGATTCTGCCCATTAGTTGGATGTATATCAGAATGATGGGCGGCGAGGGCCTAAAGCAGGCCAGCTCCCTCGCTATCCTCAATGCCAACTATATTGCTAACCGCTTATCGTCCGATTACGACATTCTTTACACCGGCCCAGAAGGGAGGGTTGCGCATGAATGTATTCTTGATATCCGACCTCTTAAAGAGCGGACGGGGATCAGTGAGATGGATATTGCCAAGCGATTGATCGACTACGGCTTTCATGCACCGACTATGTCTTTCCCCGTCGCGGGAACCTTAATGGTGGAGCCAACCGAATCGGAAAGCCTGGTTGAGCTCGATAGATTCGTTAATGCGATGCGGGCTATCCGTCGCGAAATCGAACAAGTCGCAGCAGGGGAGTGGCCAGTAGACGATAACCCACTGGTCAATGCCCCCCATATTCAGCAAGAGTTAGTCAGCGACTGGCAACATGCCTACTCCCGTGAAACGGCGGTGTTCCCTGCGGGAGTCGAGAACAAATACTGGCCAACGGTTAAGAGGGTGGACGATGTCTACGGCGACCGTAATTTGTCTTGCTCCTGTGTACCGATTGCCGATTATCAATAACCTTTTTACAGCCCTCTGTTGCGAGGGGGCTGTAACACCTCCTCACAGTTTTATTTAAGCTTACAAGTGTACTCTGAATTTATTCTCAGCTAGTCTAGGGACTCATTCATTGGATGAAAACGGAGTTAACATACCCTTTATGGCTAAGACACAAACTCATTCTCCCGGATACTCATTGGCGGAAGAAATAGCAAACAGTGTAAGCCATGGCCTAGGTTGTCTTTTTGGTGTTGTCGGCCTAGTCCTGTTACTCGTTCAAGCGGTGGAACGTGATGCCGATATCATCACTTTCGTCAGCTATAGCCTCTATGGCGGCAGCATGATCGTGTTATTTCTCGCCTCTACCCTCTACCATGCGATCCCTTATCAGCAGGCTAAGCCCTGGTTAAAGAAAATTGACCACTGCGCAATCTATTTACTTATTGCGGGGACCTATACGCCATTCTTACTCGTCGGGTTGCGATCGACCTTGGCGGAAGGCCTGATGGTGGTGATATGGGCGCTGGCTCTGTTAGGCATTCTGTTTAAGTTGTTCTTCGCTCATCGATTCAAGGCGTTGTCGCTGGTGACTTACCTACTGATGGGATGGCTATCCTTGGTTGTGATCTACCAGATGGCGACCAAACTCTCAGCGGCGAGCGTATGGTTGCTCGCAATAGGGGGGATAGTGTACTCGTTAGGGGTGATCTTCTACGTAAACCGACGCATCCCCTTCAACCACGCGATCTGGCACGCCTTCGTTTTAGGTGGGGCAATTTGTCATTTTTGCGCGATCTATTTCTATATTCGCTAAGGGTTATAACCCTATCAGCGCCCCTCAACGTTCAACGTGAGGGGCGCTAGCGTTAAGAGATTAGGCCTCGTCTAGCGAGTAGGGAAGAGGCTGGATCTGTAATGCACTCTCCTCATCGCTCTCGATACGAAACTTATCCTCAACCCCTAAGTCGTTATTTAACACCACCTGCACCCATAGGGTGTTGGGGGCAACCATTACCGAACAGAGCACCGTACCGGTTTTACGCCAATTTTCGCCCATCTGTAACGCAACAGCGCTACCGGCAGCAACCGTCTGGTTAGCCGTACCAGCCAACCAATAGAGTGCGCGCTTATTGGCGCCGCGGTACTTAGCGCGGGCAACCATCTCTTGGCCGCTATAGCAACCTTTCTTAAAGCTGATGGCGTTCAATGCCTGAAGATTAGTCGCTTGTGGAATAAACTGTGCCGTATTCGCAGACTCGATCACCGGAATCCCTGCGGCAATATCGGCCGCTAGCCAATGCTCTGAGTCGCATACCGCGTCGGCGCTTGCCTTAAGCAAGCGTTCTGCTTGGGCGGGATCGGTGATAACGATGTAACGTGACTCGGGGGTTGCTAACCATAACAGCAACGTCGAGTCTAGTTTGACCAGGGGCTGGGTTGCATCGGGGAGCTGAGAGAAGTGTTGGCCGAGGAAATCGGCTGCTTGGCTACCCATCACCCCAATCAGTTGTCGGCTATCATCGGCGGTGAAAGTAATCTTAGAGAATACCGCGTATTTTTTTATTTCGGTAAGCTGCTGTTCACGTACATCGCGGCGTAATAGGTAGCTATAGCCTTCGCCATCGTGGAAAATACGCAGGTTGCTCCACATCTTCCCCTTCGCATCACAATGTGCGGCCAGTTGGTGATCACTCTCGGCTAATTGGCTTAAATCAGCGGTAAGTTGGCCCTGCAGATAAGTCGTGGCATCGGCACCTTGAGCGGTTACCAGCGCCCAGTCGCCTAGCGTACAAAGAGCCAGTTCGGAATGATAGGCGGTAGTTGTGGGTTGAGAATTCATGACATCTCCTGTCGACCAACAGTAAAGGTGAAAGCGGCCTAAGTCGCTTTACGAAATTAGTTTCATTATTCATTAAAGCGTAAGGCCTGAAAAGAGATTAGCAAACACAAAAATGCGAGCTATGCCGAACAGGTGGCGATTTGTACTGCCGTTCAACCCGCCTCTGCGGTACACTCCTTTCATCTTGTTAAGGATAAAAATTGAGGAATAGTTTGTGGACTTAGCAGAAATTGGCATTGAAGAGACTTCTCGTATTCACTGGGCATGCCGTCGCGGCATGTTAGAACTGGATATCGCTGTTCGTCCTTTCTTCGAACATGAATATCACACCTTAACCGATGTACAAAAACGTACCTTTATCGCGCTGTTAAAAGCCGACGACCCGGATCTCTTTAATTGGCTAATGGGGCATGGGCAGCCAGCGAGCGATGAGCTTAAAGCTATGGTCGAGCTGATCCGGACGCGAAACAGTGAACGCGGACCTGTGGCAAACTGAGATCCGCCCCTCCCGTAATGCCGTAATCATGGTGAACGGCTGGGTACTATTAACGCTGGCTGCGCTATTCGCTACACCCTGGTTTAGTTTTTTTTACCTGCTAAAACCTCTAGCCATTGTCGCGGTAATCATTGAAAGGTCACGCACGCTAAAAAGGCTCTCATCTCGAATCGGCTTACTGGCGCTGGATGATCAGGAGGCCTGGTCTTGGCAACAACAACAGTGGCGACTTTGCGCGCCGCTCTGTTGGCTACCTTGGGGGGTAATGGTCCGCTGGCGTTCGCCACAGCAGACCCAGCAGTTCTGGTTGATGGCAGATACCATGTCCGAGGAAGCGTGGCGTAACCTACGCTTCTACTGGCTAAAAGGCCGTAATCGGCAATGGAAATAGTCGTTATAACATTTCCGCGACTTCTCCCAGCACCTGCTCGCACCAGTTGGCAATACGCTCGTCGCTCTCCTCGAACTGATTGACATCGTCCAAGGCAAGCCCCACGAAGTATTGGCCATCGGCAGTCAAGGGCTTCTGGCTAATAAACTCATAACCGCTAATCGGCCAATAGCCGACGAACGAGACGCCTTTTGGTTGTAATAAATCGTGCAGCATACCGAGTGCATCTAAGAACCATTCGCTATAACCTGCCTGGTCGCCCATCCCGTAGAGTGCGACGATCTTCCCTGTAAGATCGAGATCGGCAAGTGTCTGCCACTGTGCCTCCCAATCCTCCTGCAGTTCGCCAAAGTCCCAGGTGGGCATGCCCAAGATCAGCAGATCGTACTGCTGCATGGCAGAGAGCGGCTCGTCCTTAACATTATGTAAGGTCACCATCTCTTGACCGATAAACTCTTGGATCTTTTCGGCGGCCATCTCGGTATAGCAGGTACTCGAACCGTAAAATAACCCTATTTTCATGCTTGATTGACTCGTAGGTTGCCATTCTGCGTTGAGTGTATCAGAAAGCATACAGCGAGGCGTAGTTGATGCATAATAGTGACCGTCTCGCGCAGCTAACCGGAAACTAAAGCAATGAAGAAATCGACGTCAGCGCCGTCAATGGATCCCCTGCTAGAAGGCTTTATCGACCAATTGTGGATTGAGCGCAACCTAGCAGAGAACACCTTAGAAGCTTATCGCCGCGATCTAAAACAGTTGCTGGAATGGCTTGCGGCGCATAACTTAGCGCTGCTCACCGTTAGCGCAGTCGAGTTACAAGGCTTCCTGGCGGATAAACTCGAAGGGGGTTATCGAGCCACCAGCTCCGCCCGGCAGCTCAGCGCGATGCGTCAGCTTTTCCAATATCTCTATCGCGAACAACTGCGGCCCGATGACCCCAGCGCATTACTCTCCTCGCCGAAACTGCCGCAGCGATTGCCGAAGGATCTAAGCGAAGCGCAGGTCGCGCGGCTGCTCGAGGCCCCCTCTACCGAAATCCCCCTCGAGTTACGCGATAAAGCGATGATCGAACTCCTCTATGCGACCGGATTGCGAGTATCGGAATTAACCGGACTAACTCTCAGCGATCTGAGTTTACGTCAGGGGGTGGTCAGAATTTTGGGTAAGGGAAACAAGGAGCGATTGGTGCCGCTCGGCGAAGAGGCCATCCATTGGCTAGAAAATTATCTAGAACATGGGCGACCTTGGCTGATTAATGGCGCAAAAATTGATATAGTCTTCCCCAGTAATCGTGGGCAGCAGATGACGCGACAAACATTTTGGCATCGGATTAAACACTACGCGCTAATCGCCGGGATTGATAGCGCCAAGCTCTCGCCCCATGTGTTGCGGCACGCCTTTGCAACGCACTTGCTTAATCACGGTGCCGATTTACGCGTCGTACAAATGCTACTTGGTCATAGTGATCTGTCGACCACCCAAATTTATACGCATGTTGCCAATGAAAGACTGCGTCAACTGCATCAACAGCATCATCCACGCGCTTAGCGGGATGATAGATAAGGATCAGGAAATGCTGAAGAAATCATTACTCTCAATGGTCGCGGTATGCGCACTGTTTTCCAGTACTAGCTACGCCAATAATGCAGCCATTATTCAATCGCTGACCAAATTAGGGGTTAACATTAGCGATATCCAGCCTTCGCCGTTATCCGGCGTCAGCACAGTACTGACCGACAATGGCGTGCTCTATGTCACCGATGACGGCAAACAGATGATCCAAGGTCCGCTTTACGATATCAGCGGTAAAACCCCAGTAAACGTCACCTTCCAAACCCTAGACAAGAAAGTCGAGGCGTTAGCGCCAGAGATGATTGTCTACAAAGCGCCGAAAGAGCAGCACGTTGTGACCGTGTTTACCGATATCACCTGTGGCTACTGCCATAAGCTGCACCAACAAATTTCAGACTATAACGCGCTAGGTATTACTATTCGCTACCTCGCTTTCCCACGTGAAGGTATGCAGGGCGATGTGGCAAAAGCGATGAAGAATGTGTGGTGCGCCAAAGATCGTAAGGCAGCGTTCGATGCGGCGATGGGTGGTAAGACCCCAGCCGCCGCCAGCTGTAATATCGATATTGGCAAACAGTATCAATTAGGGCTGCTATATGGCATTCAAGGGACTCCGGCACTCCTCACCAAAAACGGTGTGATGATCCCCGGCTATCAAGGCCCTAACGAGTTAAAACAGTATCTGGATCGAATCAACGCAGGATAATCCCTTGTCTCCACGCGCTATCCCTGAACTACAACGACGTCAGCCTCCGGCTGACGTCGAGCTTTCGGCCATCATTCCCCCTCTATTGCAACAATTGTATCGGCAGCGAGGCATCACCGACGCGGCACAATTGGAGCGCGGGGCCAATCACTTACTGCCGCCACAGGGCTTGACGGGCATCGACCAGGCTGTGCAGTTACTCCACCAAGCGATGAGCGATAACCGCCATATTATGGTGGTGGGTGACTTTGATGCAGACGGCGCGACCAGTACCGCGCTATCCGTGCTGGCGCTGCAACAGTTTGGTGCGCAACGGGTAAGCTACTTGGTCCCCAATCGCTTCGAGCAAGGTTATGGCCTGAGTCCAGAAGTGGTCGACTTGGCCCATGCGCGTCAAGCGGAACTGATCTTTACGGTCGATAACGGCATCTCTTCGGTGAGCGGGGTGGAACGTGCCACGCAGTTAGGTATCCCGGTCATTATTACCGACCACCATCTGCCTGGAGAGGTACTGCCAGCAGCGGCGGCAATGGTCAATCCTAATCTTGCCGACGCAAGCTTCCCGTCGAAGAATCTGGCCGGCGTCGGGGTGGCATTTTATGTGATGCTGGCCCTACGAGCCTACTTGCGTGCGCAAGGCTGGTTCACGGGGACGCCGCCCAACCTTGCCGACCTACTGGATCTGGTCGCGCTCGGCACCGTTGCCGATGTGGTACCGCTCGACGCCAATAACCGGATTCTGGTGTGGCAGGGCCTTCAGCGCATCCGTGCGGGTAAGTGCCGACCAGGGATCCGGGCGTTACTGGAGGTTAGCCAACGGCAGGCCTCTCGCCTCAACGCCAGTGATCTCGGTTTTGCACTAGGCCCACGGCTGAACGCGGCGGGACGGCTCGACGATATGTCTCACGGCGTCGAGTTACTGCTTACCGAGAGCGAGGCACAGGCGCGGATGTTAGCGGTGGAACTCGATGCGCTCAACCAGACGCGTAAAGAGATCGAACAGGGGATGCAACAAGAGGCGCTAGTGATCTGCGAGCAGCTCGAGAAGCAGCAGCATCTGCCAAGCGGCTTAGCCTTCTACCACCCCGAGTGGCACCAAGGCGTGGTCGGCATTGTCGCCTCGCGCCTTAAAGAGCGTTTCCACCGACCGGTCATCGCCTTCGCACCGGCTGGCGATGGCACCTTAAAGGGATCGGGCCGCTCGATTAGTGGCTTGCATCTGCGCGATGTGCTAGAACGCCTAGATAGCCAACATCCCGGCTTAATCCTTAAGTTCGGTGGCCATGCGATGGCGGCAGGGTTAAGTTTGGCGGCAGAAAATTTCCCGCGCTTTCGTGACTGTTTTGCGCAGTTGGTCACCGAATGGCTGGATAGCGATGCCCTCCAAGGCGTGATCTGGTCCGATGGCGAACTCGGCGGCCAGCAGCTGAACGTTGAAACGGCGGAGATGCTACGCAATGCCGGCCCTTGGGGGCAGAGTTTTCCCGAACCCTTATTCGATGGCGAATTCAAACTGCTCCAACAGCGCCTGGTCGGGCAAAAACATTTAAAACTGCTGCTCGAACCGGTCAACGGCGGCCCGCTAATCGATGGCATCGCCTTTAACGTCGACCTACGGCAGTGGCCCGATCCCAGCATTCAACGGGCGACCCTAGCCTACAAATTAGACGTGAATGAGTATCGTGGGCAGCGTAGCGCACAATTATTAGTCGAGTACCTCTGGCCGAAAGCCTAAAAAGAGGTTACACGCCGAGGGGAGTTTCGGGTAGAATCTCCCCCCTGTGTTACTTTTTTATCTTCAACTTAAGACAACAAACCATGTTTGAAATCAATCCGATAAAAAATCGTATTCAAGACCTTACCGAGCGCAGCGATGTTCTTCGGGGGTACCTTTGACTATGA
>Ga0153974_1000147_pt1 | contig 16700 bp, 18 predicted proteins | sample TSGA058MetaG_FD_104741 | JGI IMG/M metagenome (GOLD analysis project Ga0153974, IMG submission 104741) | Attine ant fungus gardens microbial communities from Georgia, USA - TSGA058 MetaG | ecosystem: Host-associated > Fungi > Mycelium > Unclassified | place: USA: Georgia, Yuchi Wildlife... | reverse complement strand
GGCCCTGCTGACCAATGCAGCCCGGCATAGAACAGTAATAATCCAAGTAAACCGATCCAAAAGACGGGAACAGAATAGCCTAATAAGGAGATAACCCGAGCAATATGGTCAATCCAACTTTTAGGGTGCCAGACTGAGACCAGTGCCAGACCGATACCGCAGGTAGCGCCGAGGATTAGGGCGCAGGTCGCCAGCTCAAAGGTTGCCGGAAAGGTGCGTAACAGATCGTCGGCTACGGGTTGGCCTGTGCTTTGCGATACACCGAGGTGGCCTTGGGCGAGTTGCTGTAGGTAATGCCAGAACTGAACAGGCAGCGAGTGATCAAGCCCAAGTTGGTGGCGAACCTGCGCATAAGTGGAGGCCGTGGCGTGATCTCCCACCAGTTGTAAAACTGGATCGACTGGCGAGAGGTGGGAGAGAGTAAAGGTAAACGCTAACAAACCGAGCAGGGTAATCACCAATGAAAAAAGATTACCCGCCAGGCGCTGTACAAGCCGCCTGATCGGCATGCTGCGACCAGAGGAGGACGCAGACACTGCCATTATTTTGTTACCTGGCTGTAATAGACCATGTCAGGGTTCATTCCTTGCTGATACCCTTTAAGGTTACTGCGCAGGGCGATCAGCTGGTGGGCTTGCAAGCCAATGACATAAGGCGAGCTTTTCTGGACTTGGCGTTGTAACTTCTCATACAGTGCCGCACGCTGAGCGTTATCCGTTAAGGCTACCGCCTTATGTGTTTCGGCGGTCAGCTCAGGAATGTGCCAGCCAGCGCGGTAGGCAAGTGTACTACTGCCATCTTCCGGGTTGGTGGCAAAGGCAGCGGCGTTGGTATTAGGATCGAAATAGTCGGGTCCCCATGAGGTTACGGTCGCATCAAACTGATGGCTCGCCATCTTAGCGGTGACCTCACTGCTTAGGCTTGGCACTAACTCAATTTTTACCCCACCTTTTGCAAAGCTGGCTTGCAGCGCTTGCGCAATATCTAAATATGGCGGTTGGTTATTGACCACGACCTTAAAGGAGATATTGGAGAGGCCAGCTTTCGCTAAAATTGCTTTCGCTTTCTCCGGGTTATAGCTGTAAGGGGTGTCGTTAAGGGCACCTAAATAGCCACTGGGGAGGAACGATTGGTGAATAGAAAATTGGCCTTTTAATAAGCCATTGGCAATTCCATCGTAATCAAACAGATAGCGCGATGCTTCCCAGAAGGCCGGGTTGTTAAGCGTTGCGGAAGATTTCGTATTAAACAGCAGGTAGTAAAGCGAGGCGATAGGCACGGAGACTGGCGTGACGCCTGGCTTATGTTGCAATGCACTGAATTGGTCGCTGCCTAAGTTACGTGCAATGTCCGCATCCCCTTGCTCAACTAAGAGACGGCGCGTTGCCGCTTCAGGAACATTTTTAATTAATAGCGTGCTGAGTTTGGGCGCCCCAGCGGGTGAGCGCGGGTTAGCGGTCATCAATAGCACTTCATGAGGAACGTAGCGACGGATTTGATAAGGACCGCTGCCCGCGGAATGACTGGATAGCCACTGGTGCCCGAAGTCGTTATTAACTTGATGACTTAACGCTTCTTTCTCATCGACGATAGAGGCCACCGGTGCAGAAAGCAGGCTCAGCACAAAGGCTGGGCTGACTGCAGCATCCCAATGCAGCGTGACTTGATTAGCACTGTTTTTTGTCAGTTGGCTATCGATATTTTTTGCATTCCAGCCAAGTTGCGTCAGAACGAATGAAGGTTCTAAATTTAACTTAATCACACGTGATAATGAGAAGATGACATCTTCAGGACGGATCGGATTGCCGCTGGCGAAAGTCGCCCCGTCGCGTAACGTGAAGGTTAAACTCCGATTATCGCTCCCCGCTTGCCAATGTGTGGCCAGTGTGGGGCGTAAATCGACAGGGTGAGAAGGATCCGATTGCAGCAAGCGTTGGTATAAGTTGGTAAAGGCTTGGACGGTAGAGGTTTCGAAACCCTGGGCCGGGTCAAAACTGATCGCATCATCAAGCGATTGCGCGACCACTAAGGTATTGGGTGGCGTAGCACTGTGTGCCGAGAGCGCGGTAAGCGATGCGGTGAATAAGAGACTTATCAACGTTTTCTTCATTTTTATTCCTTGCTAAACAGGGCGTTTGCCGAGCTGATCGAGTTCTAACCCTCACAGTGGCGCATCTTATTATTCTTTATTGTTATATCTACTCGATTCTTTATCACTTAAGTAATTTATAAGATTTTTTTACGTTCTGCTAGCCAGCGCCGCGATTAATTCTTCGCGGCTGATGCTGCGACGATCGATAGGGATTAATGAATGGGATTGATAACGTCATTCGCTATTTCTCCTCTAGTCTGTGTTCACTATTGTTGCCATTATTAACGGTATGGCGGCTGGTGGTTTGCTGAAAGCTTTCAACTCGTGATGCCAGAATGTCGAGAGGCTGCCGGTGATTGTAATTGTTAAAAAACGCGAGCTGGCTCATCCGAATGTGACACCTTAACGCACTACAGTACGTTCTTTTCCCCGCTCACGACAGCAAATCATATCGATCAAACTAATTCTAAGTAACTACTCACTTACTTGGAGGTAACAATGTTTGCAATGATGATGCACGGTGTGGGCGACGTCCGTTACGAAGAGGTCGCTGACCCGATAATCGTCGCGCCAACAGATGCCATTATTCACACTACACGACTAACGAGGTCTTCTTATGTCAGATGTTATTGTTGTCATCGGGAGTGGATCTATTGCTCAAGCTATCGCACGCCGCGTCAGTGTGGGCAAAAAAATCCTGCTCGCCGATATCGCTATTGAAACGGCTCAAAGGGTCGAAGAGACCCTGAAAAAAGCGGGCTTTGAGGTCACCACGACCCATGTGGATGTCTCCTCCCGTGAGTCTATCGACGCTTTAGTGGCCACCGCGACGGCGCTGGGCGAGGTAAAAGGTGTTATTCATACGGCGGGATTATCACCGTCTCAATCCGCTGCGCAAAATTTATTACGGGTCGACCTCTACGGTACTGCGGTGGTATTCGAAGCCTTTGGTAAGGTCATCGCGCCAGGCGGATCGGGGGTGGTGATTGGCTCTCAATCTAGCCACCGTCTAGCCGTCGATGCCCTCTCACAAAAAACCGCAGATGATTTAGCACTGCTACCGCCCGAGGAACTGATTGAGCTGCCGTGGATAAAAGAAATTGATGACAGTCTCTATGCGTACCAAATCTCGAAAAGGGGCAATGCGCTACGTGTCGTTTCTGAGGCCGTTAAGTGGGGGAAACGCGGTGCGCGGATCAACTGTATTAGTGCCGGGATTGTTTATACTCCTTTAGCCTATGACGAATTAACCAGCGCTGAACGCGGAGAGTATTACCGTACTATGCTGGGTAACTCTCCAGCCGGTCGCGGCGGGACGCCGGACGAGATTGGCGATCTCGCCGAATTTCTGTTTGGCCCTAAGGGAACCTATATCAGCGGCAGCGATATTCTGATTGATGGCGGGGTCACTGCCTCAATTAAGTATCCTTAGGTCCTATAAGTCAGATGCTTGGTCAGTAGGGGTTAACGACTTCACCATATTCAGGTTAACGCTGCTAGATACTTCCCTTTGGCGGCCCCTTGGTATACTAAGAGTTACCCGCTTAACGAACCAGAACCCATCCGCCTTCCGGCGGGTTGGTTCGTTTATAGGGAAAGAGATTACGCCAAGGAAAAGGATCTCAAGACGATCGTAATGAGAAAAAACATTTGCTATAACAGTGAATGTAATTATTTACGCTCAAGGAGATGAAAAAATGGAACCGAGAGAAGGACTTCTCACGTTTAGAGCTGAAGGCAACAATCTATTAAATAGTCATTTCTATTCACGAAAATTACACTGGCCGGGAATATCTTCGTATTGTGATAAATATGGATCTGGTGTAACAATAGGTCGTGGTTACGATATGAAACACAGATCACCCAACAGAGTAATAAGGGATCTAATATCCTCAGGTATCCCTATTGAAAAAGCAAAGCTGATAGCTGAAGGAGCAAATAAAAGCCATTGTAATGCTCGTGATTTTGTAAAAGAAAAAAGAAATAAAATAGAAGATATAACCGAGATTCAGCAATTAAGACTTTTTGAGTTAACCTACAAAGATTATGTAATTGATTCAATAAGATTTTATAATAAATATAGAAAGAAAGATTCAATCGCTTGGGAAAAGTTACATCCAATATTAAAGGATGTATTTATCGATATGAAATACCAAGGGGTGGTAAATCAGAAGATGGTTCCGATATTCGGAAGGAACCAAAAAAATGATGTTATCGATCTGATAAAGGGAAATATTATAATACTTAGCTTTGAGCAAGGAAGAGGAAGAATATCCTATATACAAGGAGGTATGCCGTGAAATTATTTAGCGTGCTGTCATTTTTCATTATACTAATATCTGCATCTGCATCTGCATCTGCATCTGCATCTGACAAAGATAAAAAAAACACCAATGAAATAATAGAAAAATGTATGAATATCAAGTACTCACCTGATGTGATCGATTGTATGATGAAAAAAGAGAAAGAAACAAAAAAAGCATACAATAAAGAATTTGAAGCATATTTAAAATCAGAGCTAAATCAGGATGAAATAAGTCGTGATAAGGAATCATTTACGAAGTTAGCTAGGGAAGCCAAAGAAGGATGGGATTTATATTCAGAAAATGAATGTTTAGCTGAAGCAGCGAGTTATGAAAAAAATAATGATGGATATAATGCTACCTATAATATCTGTCTTATAGAAAAAAATACTCAGAGAATAAATTATTACAAAGAACATAAACATTAAGATATTTTTTATAATCGTCTGATGTGGTGGTAGTTGAAGCCTGCGGTAAAGTCATCGCGCCGGGTGGATCGGCAGTAGTGATTGGCTCTCAATCGAGCCACCGCTTAGCCGTCAATGCCCTCTCACAAAAAACCGCATTAGCACTGCTACCGCCCGAGGAACTGATTGAATTTCCGTGGATAAAAGAGATTGATGACAATCTCTATGCGTACCAAATCTCGAAAAGAGGCAATGCGCTACGTGTCGTCTCTGAGGCCGTTAAGTGTGAATAAACCCCATACCGGACTTAGCTTAGGGTTAAGGATAAACGGGTATGGGGCATATTTCTCTTGTCGAACAATATGCCTTAAGTCGGATACCCCCCTATAAATACCTCGCTTACCTTCGGCGCCGTTAAAATTTATCTTTAGCATTTTCAGTATTCTTTTTAAGGGGACAGATTATTCAGTTATCACATAGATAACGGCTATCAATGGTGAAATCCTTTATAAACAATCTAGTAAGTACCAGCCTACCAATAAAAAAACGTTAATTCGAAATGATTAAAACAAAATAACAATGCCACTCTTGAGTCATCACGAAATTTTAGTAAAATTCTTCGAGTAAAGTGAAAGAGAGGAACCCGCGCTGTATGGCTTTAATCCCTGAAGAAACTATAGACCGTCTATATGGTGAAGTATCAGTAGCTCTACTTGATAAGAAAGAGAAGATTACACTCGACTCTTTGCTACACGCATTCCAAGATAAGTTATCGAAAGAGACCTGTCGTGAAGAAGCCTCAGCATTGAAAGCAATCCTTTCATCACTTCACCAGATACAAAATTCGCATAGCGAAGAGATCACTCTTAGCGAGATCTACGCTAAGAAGGGTCAAGGCCTAGCGGGCGAATAAAGTGATTTAGTGGCTTTTTTGGGTTACCGTTTGGATAGCTAACCGGTAGTAGATCAGCTCCTCAGCGTCGGTGGCTGCTAAACTCATCGTATGTATTTGCGCGACGATATCCTCTTTGCCCATCGTCAAATCGTTCTCAACCATCAAGCGGATTGCTCGCCCAATGATCCTTAAGGGAATGTTTAAGTTTATTTCCTTGATATTGATACCCTCCAGCGATAAAGATGCCACGCAGTTAGCAGCCTAACATATAAAATCTTTAATTGTTGGTAAGTATCAAGAAAGATTAAACGATGAGTCGGTACCTAACGTGCAGTCGTTGGGCTACTCTGTATCGACATAGGGCTCTATAGCGTAGGTTGAAGGTTCAGAAAGATCAGGAGCCTTCTTTAAAAGCTCAGGTGTGTAATATCTACACTCCCATTTATCCTGTTCAGAATAATAGGTGCTGTGAGTAAAACCCGTTTTTAGATATGACCAGATTAAGGCGATGATAACACTACAAATAATGATATTGTCGCTATAGTAATGAATTTTTTCATATTTTGGTCCTATCACGCACCGTGATTGGTTATAAAATGAACCCTAGTGAGAGATAAATACGTCTCTTCTATCAATGAACTCTGATCCTTTACTCATTCTGGCTATCTTTAGTCTTATCCTTATTTAATCGGCTATAAATATCCTTAAAATAAATAAGCGTTTAACTATTTTTAAAGTGGCTTATATAATATCAATATAAGTAGAGTGGTAGTAGAAGGTGTGTTAATTTATTTAGTCAAAAACTAAAGGGGTTAATTTCACTTAAATAATGAAACGCTAGAAGTAAAATACCCACCTACTCTTTTATTAAAAATCATATAAATAACACTCAAATAAATTTAAAATTTTTATGAGTTAGTATCTAACCCTATTTCTAATTAGTGTTAAATTAACGACATTGATCACATAATATGGCTTGTTCTTTTATAATGTAGTGACTATAACTATTAAAGTGACACTGATGTTTTTATTTGAATAATCTTATCATAGTTTAATTAAGACCAAGTGTAGTTATCATGATTTATGTAAACAGTGAGTTCTAAGGAAATAGAATATGGAAAAACTTGACCCAGCCAGATTAAGCTCAGAAGCACTCAATGTTTTAGAAATCATTGAAGCATCAAACTTTCCCCCATTCGAATCTTTAAGCTTGGACGACATGCGTAAAGTCCATGCACAAATGTCGGAGAAATTAGGGGGCGAAATATTACCTGTCGATCATGTTGAAGAGGTAACGATAGAAGATAATGGCAGTGGTGGTAAAATTCACTTACGCCTATATTCGCCGAATAATATTTCTTCTGACGGTGCGATAATTTATATACATGGTGGCGGATGGTGTGTGGGAAGTATTTATACGCACGATAAAATTTGCAGAAGATTAGCTTCCACCAGTAACCTGAAAGTGATCTCGGTAGCCTATCGATTAGCACCAGAATTTCCTGCACCGAATGGTCCTCTAGACGTCATCTCTGCTGTTGAATGGATTGTAGATAATCCTGATAGGTTGGGGATAGATAAGGATAAGCTAGCCATTGCAGGAGATAGCGCTGGTGGTAGCCTCGCCGCGGTCACGACTCACCAACTTAAAGAAAAAGTTAACTTTAAAGCTCAAGTTCTTTTTTATCCAAGTACCGATCTTTCGTTTGAAGCTGACCATTATTCTTCAAAACATCGCAACGCTGCTTATCCACCCTTAACGATTGGAGCATATAACTATATGATTGATTTTTTTATCGATAATCACGATAGAAATGATACGTTAGTTTCACCTCTGAGAGCTAAGGAATTTACTGGCCTGCCTCCTGCTCTGATCCTTACGGGTGAATGCGATATTCTGCTAGATGAAGGATTTTTGTATGCCGAAAAATTAAAAAAATCGAATATCGAAGTTGAATATATTGAAGAGAAAGGGATGATACACGGCTTTATTGAGATGGCAGGGGCGCTATCAGTATCGAGGAAAGCATTTATTCAAGCGGGTGAATTTATTAACAAGAAATTTCGTTAAGATAACATTATGAGATTCATCGTATTTTATTTTATCACTATAGTGAATACCACTATTTCGATAATATCATTCAAGAGTCTATTTTCAATAGTGATTGAAGACCTTGCTTACAGTAGCCAATATACAGCACCCCATCGTGAGTGGGATGAGGTGCTGCTAAGCTCTTAAATTATTGTTATCGAGGCAAAAACATTAACCTATAGCGCCCAAGTGGTCTTCAGTCGTCGGTTGCTGTTTAGGGACAAGGAATAATGTTGCTATCACATCAAGCAAATAGAGAATAGCCAGTAAGCTAATGGCGAGCATAAAGGAGCCATGGCTAGCGATTAATCCCATCATCAGAGGACCAAAGCCACCCACTCCTCGACCAAGGTTAAACAGTACATTTTGAGCTACCGCACGGATTTCCGTAGGATAGGTATCTGAAATCAAGGCTCCATAGCCACCGACCATACCATTAACAAACATTCCCATCACCGCGCCGGCAATCAGCATACCTGTTGGGTCTTGTAACTGTGCATAGAGGATCACCATCGCCAGTGCACCCAATTGATAAAGGATAAAGATTTTCCAGCGGGCGTAACGGTCTGCTAAGAAACCAAATAGACCAATGCCAAGCATCATGCCTACTACGGTAACTGCGGTCCAAAGTCCTGATTTTGTCAGTGAAAAACCGAATTGCTGAGAAAGGTAAGTGGGCATCCAGATCATCAATCCGTAATAACCAAAGTTTTGTACGGAACAGAGGATAAATATCCCAAGACTGGCTTTCGTTGTTATTCGGTCGCGACAAAGCATCGCCAAACTTTTTCCCAGTCCAAGTCGCGGTTTCTGAGTTTGAGCTTGGCGATAAGCGGTGGGTTCTTCCAGCCCGTGGCGCAGGAAAAAGGAGAATAATGCAGGGAGTAAACCAATTAGAAAAATGCCTCGCCACCCGACGACGGGAAGTAAGAGAGGGGCAATGATTGCGGCGAGCAGTACGCCCAGTTGCCATCCCATGCCGACCCATGCTGAGGCTCGGTTACGTTGCTGCGCCGGCCACGTTTCGGCGATAAGCGCCATCCCAATACCAAATTCTCCGCCTAAGCCCACACCGGCTAACGTACGGTAAGTGAGTAAATCCCAATAGCCTTGGGAAAAAGCGCAGAGGCCGGTAAAAACGGCAAACATTAAAATGGTCATGGTCAACATCTTGACGCGGCCATACCGATCACTGAGAAACCCAAACAGTATTCCGCCAATAACCGCCCCAATTAGGGTCCAAGTCACTAAGGCGCCGCTCTGTGCGGAATTAAGAGAGAGACTGCTACTGATCGCAGGTAATATAAATCCTAGAATTAAGAGGTCAAACCCATCCATTGCGTAACCACTGACTGCAGCAATCATCGCCTTTAAGGGAGTGAGTTTTTTTTGATTAGGCATGGATATTTCTTCTTTAGATAAACAGCTTTTATTTTCTCGTTAAAAAAGTCGAAAGGCCACGTATTTATCGGCAATCAATAATATCGGGTAACGCTGAAGGGAATGACATCGCGGAACAAAGCGATTGCATTCAGCGTGTACGACGATAAATCAGCAGGACAAGTAATAAGGTAAAGCTGGCTGCACTGATAAGTAAATGCCAAAACCCATGGGGATCGCTGGCGAAGGGCATACCCCCTACATTCATCCCAAAAAGGCCGGTAATAATATTAATCGGCAGTGCCATGACCGTGACGACAGTTAACCAATACAAGGTACGATTGTTTTGCTCTACGGCTTGTGCGCTCGCTTCCTCTTGTAGCAATCGAATTCGTTCCAATAAATTACTCATATCGTTAATACCTAAGCTAAATTCTTCTGTGAATTCGCGGAGTTCACGCACGCTATCGGCGGCTAACCAGTCGGGTGGACGATTAAGGAGGCGAAAGAGTGCGGCAGGTTCGGGGACTAAAAGACTCTGAATTCTGAGTAATTTACGGCGAATATGGCTTAGTACGGTACGATTGTGGCGCAGGGAGTGGTCGAATAAACGCTCCTCAATATCCAGGACCTGACGGCTTGCTTCACGAATAATTTTCTCGACATTATCCTCTTGATAAGCGAGTAACCACATCAGTAAATGTTCGGGTTGGGATAAGGGCAGATGGTGAAGTTCGGCGACCAAGGTTTCGACCATCGTTACCGGAGCAAAGCGTGCAGTAATCATCATCTCTTCGCAGCACCATGCCCATAATGACGCATTCCGGCTAGAGGCCTCTGTTGGGGTAACGTCGTTCAGTACCGCAAACAGTGCATTATCTTGTAACGATAATCGTGTCCGAGGGGAGGTCGCCGCAATTTCTTTTAGAAAATCATCATCGGGTAAAAAGTGTTGGCGTAACCAGCGACCGGCTGCGGCATGGTGTAAGTTGATATGTAACCAAATAAAGCCTTCTTTAGGCTGTTTCTGCTGATGATGAAGGACTAATTGCTCGGCGGTTAGACGCAGGGGTAACTGATTGGGCAGAAATAGATAGCCATGGATCAATCCGGAGACTTCGTTGGCATAATTGATAAAAGGAGAAAAATAAGTCACTCGCACGCGGGTAGGCTCTCAATATTCCGACTATCGCCCACGGTAGGCAGGTAACATGACACCCCGATGACAAGGCTGCGGCCATTGTCATAATCTCTTCACGTGCACTTTCTATGATGCGGGCAATATCATTATTGAGAGACCGCCCATGAGTCAGAACTCTGTTCCTTTATCTGCCCGACCCATTAGCTCTTCGCTCATCGAGGGCTCTAAGAACTACCGTACTTTGTGGATTGTCAGCGTACTCGCTATAGGTGGGTTGATTTTCGCTGGGATTAACCTGTTCCAAGATATCGCTCTATCGGGAGACCGCTTTACCAGTTTACTCTCGTTTAGCTTACTAGGGCTTGCGCTGGTGATTGCGCTTGGTTTCGAATTTGTAAATGGTTTCCACGATACAGCCAATGCCGTGGCGACGGTTATCTATACTCGGTCGATGTCACCCAATGTCGCGGTAATTTGGTCTGGGCTGTGTAATTTTGCAGGCGTCTTACTGTCCAGCGGTATGGTTGCGTTCGGCATTATCTCTCTGCTACCCGTTGATTTAATCTTACAAGCCAGCTCAGGCCATGGTTTTGCGATGATTTTCGCACTGTTATGTTCGGCGATTATCTGGAACTTAGGCACATGGTACTTTGGCCTGCCGTCTTCCTCGTCGCACACGATGATCGGTTCAATTATCGGGGTAGGTGTCGCCTATGCGATACAAGCCGGGCAGAATGGCTGGAGTGGCGTAAATTGGACGCAAGTCTCAAGTGTCTTTACGGCGTTACTCGTGTCGCCTCTGGTCGGCTTTCTGTTATCGGCTTTTATCCTCCTATTACTAAAACGCACGATGCGTAATCAGACACTTTTTCGTGCGCCTTCTGCGCAAGGAGCGCCTCCTTTATGGATTCGCAGTCTACTGATCGCCACCTGTTCCGGCGTTTCGTTTGCGCATGGTTCCAACGATGGGCAAAAAGGGATGGGGCTTATTATGTTAATTCTGGTTGGCACGATGCCGATTGCTTATTCCCTGAATCGGTCTATGCCGATCAACGAAGTACCGCGAGTTGCCGCGTTGGCTCAGGTGACGGGACAGCAATTAATTCCTAAAAGCCCGCTAAGTTTAGCGCCGAGTTTGGCCAGAGATCAGTTAAAAAACTTTATTCAAACTCCTGCTGTTAACCAGACACAGCAAGTGCTTCCTGCGCTGGGCACGGTACTAATGGAAATTAATCGGGAGCTGACACTGTATGGCACCATGGATAAAATTCCTGCGCATCTCGTCCCTAACGTAAGAAATGATATGTACCTCGCGGCAGAGGCGATAAGAGCCTTCAAAGCGGCCAATATCCCTTTACCGGCGTCAGTCCAGCCGAATCTTAATGCGATGAAAACGGAGCTCGATCATGCCACTCGTTTTATTCCAATGTGGGTAAAAATCGTCGTCGCCTTAGCCCTCGGCTTAGGCACGATGGTCGGGTGGAAGCGTATTGTGATAACGGTCGGTGAGCGTATAGGAAAAACACATCTTACCTATGCGCAAGGCGTCAGTGCTGAAACAGTCGCGATGGCGACGATTGGCGCGGCCGATCTCTTCGGATTACCGGTTTCGACGACACATGTGCTGTCATCGGGGGTCGCTGGGACAATGGTCGCGAATGGCGGTGGATTACAAACAACGACCCTTCGCAATATGGTGATGGCATGGGTTCTGACGTTGCCCGCCTCAATATTACTTTCTGCACTGCTGTTTACGCTTTTTTCTTACTTTTAGGAGGCATTATGTCATTACACGATCATTTTGATACATCGATAAAATTTAATGCCCGATTACTGCAAGAATTCTACGACAGCTATGACGAAGAGCTGGAAATGGAACTGGATGAATTACGGTTAGAGAGCGAAAATCATCCTCAAAGTGATGAAGAAAAACAGTGGCGTCGTGAATATTTTCGCGAGTTATTACGACTGCAAGGTGAATTAGTGAAATTGCAGGAATGGGTACAGCGAACCGGCTATCGGTTAATTATTCTCTTTGAAGGAAGAGATGCGGCAGGCAAAGGCGGTGTGATCAAACGTATTACTCAACGCTTAAATCCCCGTGTATGTCGTGTGACTGCACTGCCGGCACCGAATGATAGAGAAAAAACGCAATGGTACTTTCAGCGGTATATTGCACATCTTCCGGCGGCCGGTGAAATGGTGCTATTTGACCGCAGTTGGTATAACCGTGCAGGGGTTGAGCGTGTGATGGGCTTCTGTTCCGCGAAAGAACTTGAAGAGTTTTATCGTAGCGTCCCAGAGTTTGAAAAGATGCTAAGCCGGAGTGGGATAAAAATTATTAAGTATTGGTTTTCAATAACGGATCAAGAACAGGAAATTCGATTTCTTAGCCGTATCCACGATCCGCTAAAACAATGGAAACTTAGTCCAATGGACTTAGAAAGTCGGCGTTTATGGGAGGATTACACGCAGGCCAAGGAAGATATGTTAGAACGCACCCATTTTCCTGATGCCCCTTGGTGGGTCGTACAGGGTGTTGATAAAAAGAAAGCGCGATTGAACTGTATTCGCCATCTATTAACACAAATTCCTTATGAAACTGTTGAGCCTCCGAGCGTCACCTTACCCGCCCGTGAACATAAGCCAGACTATATCCGTACGCCAGTGCCTCCACATATGGTCGTTCCTGAACATTACTGATCGTGAAAAGAGGCATTCGATGATGAATGCCTCGTCATCACCTTAAGGCTTGAGCTCTCGTACAGGACTTCTTAAAAATTCATCGGGTGATTCTGCCGTATCGGCATAATGATTCTGGTATCGATGTAACCACGGACGAGGGTGACCCTCGCTATGTACCTTGGGTTGAGCGAATGAAGCGAAAGAGACCAGTAAGAGTAGCAATGCCGAGTAAGACTGCTTTTTCATAATAAGACTCCAATTCGTTGAGCGGTACAGCTTACGGGAGCTTATCGTCAAACAGTGACTAGCAATTTAAAAGTAATCACTGTCGACGTAACCAAATACGAGAAGTGTTTCAGCGTGGGGGAAGAGGTAAGGCTTACTCGCCGGACTACTGCATTTTCGCCAGATCACGAAAGAAAATTTCAGCCCCTAACCCTTGTAAGCGTTTGATCTCATTCTTACTCTGATCAGAAACCCGATCTGAATGAAGGATCTGATCGATAACGGCGGATCGTACTGGAACCTCTCGATACCATTCACCGGTATAGCAATTTTTCCATGCAATTTTATCGATATCATCGAGATGATAGGACGGTGTGATATGGAAAAAGAAAAAGCCGTTTAATAAGACAAAAATCGCCACACATATCCATACATCGAGACGACTAAAAATATCCGAATAGATCAGTAGCCCTAACGTCAGGATAAACATCCCGAGCATAATGGCGTAAAGGCCTTTTTTTTCGAACACAAAACGCGGATCGAAAATTAGCTTATCATCGCGTTTCTCCTCAAGATTAATCCGTGTGAGTTCGCGTTGTAAGATCTCTTGTACTGCGCTCATATCGTTCACCTTATACCTGGGTCTGCTTTATATAGAGGGTATTTAACACATCGCGAAATTTCTTTAACGCGAGTTCTAATGCGGCAAGCGAGCTGTAACCGCTTAAACTGATCCGTAAAAAACTCTCTTCATTTTTTTCAAAACTAAACTCGTTGGAGGGGGTTGCAGAAATTCCCGCCTGTTGCAGCAGGAAAGCAATCTCGTAGGCATTTCTCTTCCCCAGGCTAAACCAGACATGAAAGCCATCGTCAGAGATTTGATAGTGATCATCGGGGAATAAGCGACGAAATAACTTTACTCGTACCCGCGTCGTTTTCAGCGTTTCTTCTGCCGTGCGCTGGGCGACGCCAGACATCACCCACTTATTAACGATCTGATGAGTCAGGGGATTATCACTCACTTTTAACGCCGCCAGTACCTGGCAAAGTTGATGTGTTTCACCCTCTGACGGCCCATAGACCCACGCCATTCTCATCCCTGGCGCGAAACTTTTCGAAAGTCCCTGTAAATACCACGTATGACTCGGCAGGATCTGACTAAAGGTTGCTATCCCCTGACTGGCAAGGGCGCCGTAGGCATCATCTTCGATAATCGATAGGTGATAGCGCTTGGCGACTTCCGCTAACGCCAGCCGACGATTAATCGAAAGCGTGACGGTGGTGGGATTATTAATATTGGGGTTGATATACAGCGCGCTAATCTGTTTTTCTTCACACAGCCCTGCTAAGGCATCGGGAAGTGGGCCTTCTTCATCGCAAGGTATGGTGACATACGGGGTTGTGAGTAGCTGGACGATCGACTTTAATCCAGAATAGAAATACTGGGGGAGCGCAATCGTCCCTTTTTTCTGATGCAGAATAAATAGCGCCAACAATCCTTCATGAATCCCCGCGCAAGGTAAAATACGATTCACCGAGGGCTGCAAGATCTTTTTACCTAGCCATTCTAAGCCGGTTTGGCGGATATCAAGATTATCGAGTGTCGAGTGATAGCGAAAAATAGTCCGAAAATCATAGTCATAGATTGAGGAGATCGCTTGCTGTTTTAATTCTAACGACAGCTCCTCAGAGTGTTCGCTAAGGGGCGAATTCATCGACGTTAAGTCGTGGCTGCTCTGTAGCGCTTCAACGATACCTCGGCGGCTAATAAAACTGCCTTTTCCGGGACGCGAGGTGATAACGCCTGCCAATTTACATTGATGGTAGGCTTTTTGAACGGTGGCATAATTAATTTGTAGTTGAGAAGACAACGCCCGTACCGAGGGAAGTTTATACCCAGCGGCAAGATGACCTTGTTCAACCTGGGAAATTAAAAAGCGTAAAATATAATCAGGTTGCTCACTCGGGCGAAGAAGCGCTAATTGGGATTTTAAAAGAGTGAACATATCTATAACCTCATTAAACTCATGAGGTGAATTTTAATTTTATCTATTTATTTTCGCAAATATTAAAATTTAAGCCTATATTTAATATACCATGATATTGATTTGTATAGATTTTAATTGAATTCTAAATTAACTATAATTATTAAGTGAAATACTTTTTAACGTATTTAGTTTCTCATGAGTAGAGTTAATTAAAGGCTTGTTCTACAGTTATTGATATAAAATTGTAGAGAATTCTAGGGGTTATAATATGGATACTAATGTCGTGAGTCATGATGGATTTCTGGAAGAAATCATTGGCCAAACAGTACTTCAACTCCTTGCCCAACAGCAACCTATTACCCTGCCAAGTTTACTTCAAGCTATACACCACCTCGATGATGCTGAAAAAATCGATCAAGCGGAAGCGCTATTACGAACCGCCTTTACTATTCGCGCAGCGTAGTGTGTCGTAAGGGATATCGTCCATTCTGGCATATCAGCTATAAGCTAGTTCGAGATAAACCTTATAAGTGTTATAACCCTTGAATAAAGACGCTATGTTTAGGTTGATAATGGTACTTAATGGGAGGTGAAAATGTTGTCTCTTAGACCTAATTGCGAGTCCTGTGATAAGGATCTACCCGCAGAATCAAGAGAAGCTTATATATGCTCATTCGAGTGCACTTTCTGTTATCGCTGCGTGACTGAAAAACTGCGGGGCGTCTGCCCGAACTGTCATGGTGAGCTGGTCCGTCGGCCTATCCGGCCGCCATCTGCTTTAGAAAAAAATCCAGCTTCAACTAAGCGAGTCCACTCAACGTAACGCATTGAAACTATATTTCTAAACTTAAGCCTATGTAAGTCAGGTTTACCTAGAATGGTTGAAGGTACGTTAGTTATTATCTCATTTGTGATTCAACCACTTTTTTATCTCTACTACATTATTTCTTTATTATCTCCTCCCCTCCAGCCCTCAATGGTGGTGTTCTGGCTCAGATTATCTGTGTCGCTGTGTATTCTCTCTTTTCTTCCTCACTTTTTAAGCCTCTTTGCAACTGATCACTCAGCATTGTGACGCGCCTCTGTTTATTAAATTTTTTTAATGTGTAAAACAGACTAAAAATGCTAATCAAATGATTCTGATTTATATCTATTTGTTAGAAATATGTATCGGTTGTATTGTCATATCTACCTTATAAGTTGGGTGGGGCAATACGTATCATCATTGGGTAACTTTCTTGAGTGAGTGATGTTGAGAACCCTTTTAATGGACTCTCTTTAGTCATCATCAGCTTACGGATGAGGAAGTTCTTGGTATAGGGTGAGCAAATGATAAAGCATAACTATAAGAAATTAATGATTATTTACTTCCTGTGGTGGGGGGGTAATACGGCCTTAGCGATCGATTTCGATGCCGGTGATTATACGGCAATGCCGGCAGGTACCAATCTTGGGCTGCTTTACTACACCCACTCCCACAGTGGGAATTATG
>Ga0153974_1000145_pt1 | contig 16822 bp, 15 predicted proteins | sample TSGA058MetaG_FD_104741 | JGI IMG/M metagenome (GOLD analysis project Ga0153974, IMG submission 104741) | Attine ant fungus gardens microbial communities from Georgia, USA - TSGA058 MetaG | ecosystem: Host-associated > Fungi > Mycelium > Unclassified | place: USA: Georgia, Yuchi Wildlife... | reverse complement strand
TTGGCATCGCTTTGTTCCAGGCAATAAGCACTGGAACAAAAAATGCTCACAATTTGTCGTTTTTTTAAAACCAAATTAGTATAAGTTGTAATCTTCATTTAAATTTTAAAATAGAGGCTACTCAAAAAGTGGCCTTTATTCTATTTCGTATTTCTAACAATACATTTTTAAACTGCGCATAAAACTGCTAGAACATAGTTAACAGTTAATTTATATAGAAAAACATTATTAAATTTCTCGGGTCATCCCTTAGGTTAAAAGAGAGGGCTGTTTGGTTTTTAAACTACCAAAATCACTGCGATTAATCTCATTCTCTAAGACTAGATTACCACCACTTCAAGTCTTCGAGTAGTGGTTTGATTTCAGCCCTATAAGGACTCTTTTAATTACTATGCCTAAGACGGGTATCACAAGCACTACTACCAGCTGCACTTAAAGAGGCACACTACTTTCCTAATTTATTGTTTTTTTTATTCTTCTTGTTGTTTGTGAATGTAATTTTTTATTGCTTCTTCTGTGAGATCTATTGTTGTCACATAATATCCTTTGGCCCAGAATGTGATATTTAACTTATTTCCAAGTTTTGGGTGTTTGTCAACTATCTAATATGATACTGGCATTTCTACTCTATATATGATAGACTTGAACTGTTAATACTACCGTCTCCATGATAGAATGATATTGGATTGCGACACCCTTATCATTCTATCATAGGAGGCTTTTCTATGTTAGACGTATCACTACTGCTTACTCTATTTTCCTCAGTATAGCTGGAGGGTTAATATTTTCAATTATTTACCTTTCTATACTGGGGAACTTTTTCCATGGCCAAAGCTCGAAATATAGATTTAATCCTTCATTTATATCGTAATTGCAAGTATTTTATTACAAAATATCATTGACGTAGATTCTATGTTTAGTATAATTATCTTTAATTACCTCTAGAACTAAAGGAGCATTACTATGAAAAAAACGATAATAAAGATCAACTGGTTTAAAAATAAATATATTAATAGTATTCTTATTGCCTTCTTTTTAAATTTTATTATTGAGGCCTTCAGTCGCCACTCTATAATAGAAGCTCTTAGATATTTAGTACAATCACCTCTTATTTTTATCTATAACACCTTGCTTATACTTACAACATTCTTACCAATATTACTAATTAGAAGACAATTTGCGTTTTTTATCTTAATATCTTTCATCTGGTTAGTTGGGGGAATCACTAACGGAATTGTCCTAAGTAACCGTGTCACCCCTTTTACTGCAAATGAATTAAGATTAATTACGTCTATTATTGATATGTTACCTAAATATTTTAACAACTTTCAGATTATTATTCTTGCTAGTGCCAGCATTATGGCTTTAATTGGACTCATCATCATCTTTTTTAAAGCACCTAAATTAAAAACAGTAGATTACAAAAAAAATATTAGTATTGTAGCAACAGGTTTCATTTGCTTTCTTTTAGTCACTCAATATGCCATTTCAACAGAGTTAGTTAAAACAACTTTTGGTAATATTGCCTTTGCCTATTTAGACTATGGCTTTCCTTATTGTTTTACCAACAGCCTGGTCAATAAAGGAATTAGGCAACCTATTAATTACTCAGAAACTAATATGATGGCCTTGCAAAATCACATTAATTCCTCTGCTAAATCTAATGAGCTTAATATATCTAAACCGATTGCTGATGCTAACAGCACCCATCCTTATCCTAAACATCCCAATATAATTTTCGTTCAATTGGAATCTTTTTTTGACCCTACCCACTTAACAGACTTAAGCTTTTCTGAAGATCCCATTCCTAACTTTAGATATTTAAAAGAAAATTACTCCTCTGGATACTTACAAGTTCCATCTATTGGCGCCGGAACCGCTAACACAGAATTCGAAGTCCTTACGGGAATGAGCCTCCAATTCTTTGGTGCTGGAGAATACCCTTACAAAACTATTTTACGGCAAACAACTGCCGAAAGTGTTAATTATAATCTAGCCGAAATTGGATTTACCAGTCATGCTATCCATAATAATCGTGGAACCTTTTATACCCGACAAAACGTCTTTAAAGCTCTTGGCTTTAATACTTTTACCTCTATTGAATATATGGATATTAAAGAAACAACACCCATGGGTTGGGCCAAAGATATTTATTTAATCGATCCTATCTTCGATGCTCTAAATTATACTGAAGGACCCCATTTTATTTTCACTATTTCCGTTCAAGGACATGGAGACTATCCTTCTACGCCTATTCCCGGCCACTCCCTAATCACTGTTTCGGGATGGGAAGATCAAGATCGCTTAACTTCTTTTGAATACTTTACCAATGAAATACATGATATGGATCACTTTATTGGCGAATTAGTTGATCGACTTTCACAATATAATGAAGATGTGGTTTTAGTCCTTTACGGTGACCATCTTCCTACCCTCGGCATTAATGACGCTGAACTTTCTAACGGCAATATATTCCAAACTGAATACATTATCTGGGATAATTTTAATTTACCGCGAAAATCAGCAGACCTTTATGCCTACCAACTGGTGGCTCATGTTCTTGATCAACTGAAAATTCATACCGGCACACTAACCAATTTCCATCAAAACTTTCAGGATAGTCCTGACTACCTAAATAACTTACGACTATTACAGTATGATATGTTGTACGGAAACCAGTACATCTATGGTGGAAAAAATCCCTTTGAACGGACTCAGCTACAAATGGGAGTTAAACCGATTTCAATTTCTCTAGCCTTTAACGATACCCACGGAGATCTTTACATTCTAGGTGAAAACTTTACGCCTAATAGTCGCGTCACCATTAACTCCAATACCTATTCAACTGATTACATTGACTCCAACACCTTAATGGTAGAAGATTATCTACTAAGCCAAGGTGACATTCTTGCCATCCAACAAGTCACCTCAACCAATTTTGTATTAAGCACTTCTGAAAATTTTGAAGTAACTTTAGAAAGCCAAGAGGGATTAATAGAGAATCCTACTCCACTTAAGAAATAACAAGGCTCAAATTCACTTTTTTTAATGCTTACAATTGACGCCACCCTTAACAACAGGTACAATAATATTAATTCAGAGTTTCTAGTTTTCCAAACTTTGAAATTTCTAATTAGGAGGGGTTCTTTTGTCTATCTTAAAACGTTTCAAAGACATTATGTCTGCTAACATCAATACCTTACTTGATAAAGCTGAGGATCCAGCTAAAATGGTAGATCAAATTTTACGTAATCTCAACGATGATTTAAATAAAGTCAAGGCGGAAACAGCTTCAGTCATGGCGGAAGTCGCTCGAAGCCAACGTCAACTTGATGAATGCAACCAAGAAATTGAAAAATTAATGTCATTCGCAAAAAAAGCCGTCGAAGCTGGAAATGATGATGATGCTAGACTATTCCTAGCTAAGAAAGCTGACTTAGCTCAGAAACAACAAACCTTACAAGAGCAAGTTAATATCGCTTCTGGTAATGCACAGAAAATGAAACAAATGCATGACAAACTTATTAGTGAAATTAATGGACTAAATCAACGTCGATCAGAAATCAAAGCTAAGGTAGCCTCAGCTAACATGCAAAACCGTCTTAATGACATTGAAGGGTCTTTAAACAGCTCCACTCAAAACATGGGAGCATTCGCACGTATGGAAGAAAAAGCAAATTCTATGCTTGATCAAGCTAATGCAATGGCTCAATTAAATGCTACACCTGTTGATGAAACAACTGCTTTAATGGAAAAATACAATACGACCAGTTCCTCTACTGTTGAAGATGAATTAGCAAGCTTAAAACAGCAGTCTGCACCTGCAATTGAGGATGAGCTTTCAGCTCTAAAAAATTCAATGAATGACTAAATCTTTTAGACACGTCCTAGGTTGTAGCTTGTTAATGTTACAACCTTTTCTCTTATTAATATCAACTGGTTAGGAGTGATTTTTATGGTATTATTTAATAAACAATTTGCCAATGTTATTGAATGGAATGAGTCCCGTTCGGATGTAATTTTTTGGCTTTGGCGCAATCAAGAAATTAAACGCGGAAGTCGCATGATTATCCGCCCAGGGCAAAATGCCATTTTTCTTTATAATGGAAAAATAGAAGGAATCTTCACCGATGAAGGAAATTATACGATTGAATCAGACATTATTCCCTTTTTATCCACTTTAAAAGGATTTAAATTCGGCTTTAATACCCCACTACGTGCAGAAATCTTATTTGTTAATACAAAAGAGTTTTTAATTCGATGGGGAACCAAAAATGCCATTAACATTCCAACACCTCAACTAAAAGGTGGGTTACCCATTAGGAGTCATGGAAGTTTAACTATAAAAGTTAACGACTACATGGCGTTAATTGATAAGATTGCCGGTGTTAAACAACAGTTTACAATTGATGACGTAAAAGACCGCGTCATTCCTAAATTGGATCAATTATTGATGCGTTGGATATCTAAAGAAGGAAAAGATATTTTTAACTTACAAATGAATGCTTCAGAGATAGCTAATGGAATTAAAGATGATCTCGATATGGAATTGTTCAAAATTGGATTATCTATTTCTACCTTTAAAATCTCCAGTTTTACCTACCCTGATAACGTACAAAAAATGATTGAAAAAGCCGCTTCATTTGATATGGTTGACGACGTGGATCATTATCAAAAAATGAGTATGATTGAATCTTTATCAAATTCATCAACAAATAATAATAATATGGCGTCAATGGCACAAATGGGAGCTTCCATGGTTATGGGAACAGAAATGATTAAACAAGTACAGGGATCAATGGCTGCCTCTACAACACCACCTCCTACAGCCACAGCAGCACCTAGCTGTCAAGCTTGCCACCAACCTGTTGCTTCTGGAACTAAATTTTGCCCTCATTGTGGACAAGCCACTATTGTGAAGCCAGCACCTGTTCAAACTGAAACTAAATTTTGTAGCGAATGTGGAAACAAAGTATCAGCTACAGCAAAATTTTGCAATGAATGCGGACATAAATTAAATTAAAACTGTACCATTTAGGACAATATTTAATGTCTTAAATGGTACAGCTTTTTTGAACTATAAAATTAATTAACTAACTTCAAACTGCAGTAGGTCAAAATTATGGACCTGTCTGAAAATTATCCAATACGAATTGATTTTTTAAATAAAAGTATGTTAGACGCTATTGATTTTTAAAAAATCTTACTGGCCTAAAGTTTTATATAGATATAACTTTATTTGCTGGTAACCAGCCATTTCTACCATCTTCACATTTAACATATAACCATTCAAATACAACAGCTATAAGCGTAACTATTTGATTTTTATCCACTATTACTTCTGATGGATTATAGTCTTGGATTAAAATGCCATCAACTACATATATCTCTGGAATATAAGTCTCATGCCCATTTATCACACAAGATAGCCAATGAGGAGTTTCATTACAGACTTTTAAATTATTAACGGCTGTCCCTTTTTTGAAAAGAGGAAAGACACCCTCTCCATCATGTTTTTCTATTACTAATAACTTCATCCACTTACCTCCTTTTGTTGTTAGTTTAAACTCTTCTCACTTATACAGTTTTGTCACAGTTCATTGTCCCACAAATGTTGTCATCTTTTTATATAAAAATGGCTTTAACCAGTTCTCCATCAAATTCCTAGACAGAATCTGGAATTCAGCCATTTAGTATCAAATCTAGAAGCCTTCTAAAATATTTGTGATACAAGTAAATTTCTAACCATTTATCTTATTGTATAAAGGCTTCTATACAAGTAATCACCTTAAACACTACATTAAACTTTTATGAATCAAATTGGTCAGCTAAACCAGCTAGGGCATCTGCTAAAGCTGAATTAATCGGTTCTTCTTTATTTTGCTCCCGTAAATACTTTTGTACATCCCGTTTATTTCCTTGATTTTTTTGCTCTTGTTTTCGCTTTTGGAATTGGGTTACTCGTTCGCGATGACCACAAACACAAGCAAACATTTTCTTCTCACCCTCACCGCGAAGCTCTAATTTTTTATGACAATTTGGGCATCTAGCATTTGAAACTTGAGTTATCACCTTTGTAGCATTACACTCACGATTTTGACAAACAAGCATTTTACCTTTTTTACCGTTAACTGCTAACATTAACTGACCACAATCTGAACATTTTGTTGTCGTTAAATTATCATGCTTATATACAGCATCATTCATTTTAATTTCAAAAACATTATGCTTGGTATAGTCTTTCATTTCTGAAATAAATTGCGTTAAGTTTAATTTCCTTTGTTCAATATCACTTAATTTTTGTTCCCACTGTCCCGTTAAAGCAGGTGACTTTAAATCCTTAGGTACCAAGTCTAAAAGTTGCCTCCCCTTAGCTGTTAAATGAATATCTTGGTTTCTCTTCTCTAGCATAAACTTATCAAATAATTTATCGATAATATCTGCCCGAGTTGCTACGGTTCCAATTCCGCCGGTTTGTTTTAATTTTTTTGCGATTTGCTCATCTTTTTCTCCTAGAAAAGCTATTGGGTTTTCCATCGCTGATAACAAAGTCGCTTCATTAAAGTAAGCCGGTGGCGTGGTTTTTCCAGTTGTTATCTTAACCTGAGATACATTTAAAGAATCACCGACTTTAAGCGTAGCGTTTTGTAAGTTAACACCTTCTGATTCTTCTTGATATAAAGCTTTAAATCCTAATGATAGAGTTTTCTTTTGTTTACTAATAAAGATTTCATTTTTAACTTTTAATTCTAATGTGGTTTGTTCATAAATATACGGTTTTGATAAAACAGCTAAGAATCGTTTAACGACTAAATCGAATATTTTACGCTCTTTATCGCTTAAATTAGGTAAGATTGCTGTTTGTTCTGTAGGAATAATTGCATGGTGATCACTAACTTTTTTATCGTCAACAAAAGATTTTGTCTCAAACATTGCACTTAATAATTGATTAGCAAAATTTCGATAAGGCCCAATAGCCACAGCCTTTAAACGTTCTGATAAGGTTCCTACTAAATCAGAAGTTAGATAGCGTGAGTCTGTTCGCGGATAGGTTAAGACTTTATGTTGCTCATAAAGTTTTTGGGTTATTGATAACGTTTCTTTTGGGGAAAAACCAAATAATTGATTAGCATCTCGTTGTAATTCTGTTAAGTCATATAATTTAGGAGCATAAACTTTTTTAGTTGTGGTTGCAACTTTAGTTACAACTGCCTTTTGCTGGCGTAGTGATTTTTGAAGTTGCTCGATTTGTTCCTGATTAAATGAACGATTACTTTTCGTTTTAACATCTTGCCAAGACCAAGTTAATCCTTGATTCTCAATTTCTAATCCATAATAAGTTTGCGATTTAAAAGCTTTAATATCTTGTTCGCGTTTAGCAATCATCCAAAGGGTTGGAGTCTGAACGCGACCACAAGATAGTTGAGCATTATACTTTGCTGTTAAGGCTCGGGTTGCATTAATTCCTACAATCCAATCCGCTTGAGAACGTGCAACAGCAGCCATATATAACGACTCATATTGTCGTGCATCTTTTAATTGTTTAAAACCCGTTTGAATAGCCTTATCTGTTACAGATGAAATCCAAAGGCGCTTTAGGGGTTTTTTAACACCAGCTTTCTCAATAATCCAACGAGCAACTAGTTCCCCTTCTCGTCCAGCGTCTGTGGCAATAATAATTTCCTGAACATCTTTACGTAACATCTGATCTTTTACTGTTTTAAATTGTTTAGATGTTTTTTTAATAACAACTAATTTAAAATCTTTAGGTAGAATAGGTAAATCTTCCAAATTCCAAGACTTATATTTATCACCATAATTTTCAGGATCAGCAAGGGTCACTAGATGGCCGAGAGCCCAAGTAACAATATAATCTTTTCCTTCTAAATAGCCATTTCCTTGTTTTGAACATTTTAAAACACGTGCTATATCGCGACCTACAGAAGGCTTTTCTGCTAGTACAAGTTTTTTTGCCATTTAAATGTCATCCTTTCTTTATTAATAACGTTAAGCCTTTATTTCCGAGGAAATATGACTATATTTTTACATTTCTTACATCAGTCTTAGACCCACATCCTCTTAATTACATAGGTAGACAGCTTTCTTTATTGTAACATTTAAACCTTTAAAAAGCCATGTGCGAAATTTTATTTAGCTCCTTTTCGACTACAAAGGTTTTTACCCTATTAAAAAGGTATCCGGGTTTAAAACTTAACCACGGATACTCCATTTTTTTGTAATCGTGCCATGAGTTGGAGAAAACAGAAAAGTCAAAGCAAATAAAATTCCTGAGATAAAAACCATGCAAGCTGAAATTGATGAGTTTAAGAATACAGCTAAATAGTAACCTCCGATAGCACTAAGAGTTCCGATGAGCATACTAATCAAAATCATTTTACTAAGTTTCTCAGTTAATAGATAGGCAGTAGCTGGAGGGACAATTAACATTCCAACTACTAATATGACACCCACACTCTCAAAAGCAGCAACGGCTGTGAAAGATGTTAGAGCCATTAAGAGATAATGAAAAAATAAAACAGGAATCCCTAAAAGTGAAGCCATAATCGGATCAAAGGAACAAATTTTGAATTGTTTATAAAATAATCCTATGCATGCCAAGCTTAATAAAAAGACAGGCCCTACTGTCCAAAGAGCTTGTGGTCCTAAATCAATACCAGCAATTGAAAATCGCCGCCACGGCGCGTAGGCAATTTCACCAAACAAAACACAATCCAAATCAATTCCTGTTTGTCTTGCAAAAAGACTCACAAGTATGACACCTATTGCAAATAAACCTGTAAAAACAATTCCAATAGCAGCATCAGATTGAATTCCACTTTGTTGAAACATTTGTATCAAGAAGACAGTAATTAAGCCAAACAATGAAGCAAAAATTATAATAGCTAGAGAATTTCGCGAACCCATCATTAACGTTGCAATTACGATGCCTGGAAGAATCGCATGGCTAATCGCATCTCCCATCATTGACATTTTTCTTAAGAGTAAAAAACATCCAACTAAACTACATGAACAGGCAACTAGCGTTCCAATTAATATAATCCAAAAATCAGTACTCATGTTTTGCCTCCATTTCTAGCTCTTGTTGAAGTAATTGGTTCTGTTGCAGGAATCGGAGCTTTTTTCTTAATAGTAATTTCACTACTAATCCTCTTTTTGGAGCAAAAAGTAATGAAAAGACAAATAAGCAAACAGCAATTAACACCACAACCGGACCTGTAGGTAAATTTCTAACATTAGCACTAATTAAAGTTCCGATGGCACCACTAATGACTCCAAAACTTGCAGAGATTATCACCATAACGTGAAGTTTATCGGTCCAATACCTAGCAGCTGTTGCTGGGGTTATTAATAAAGCAACCATTAAAATTACCCCTACTATTTGAATCCCAGTAACGACAACAATGACCATTAAAAGCATAATAAGGTGATCTAGCAATATAACCGGCAGTCCTAAGCCTTTAGCAAACTCAAAATCAAAACAAAGTAACTTTAATTCTTTAAAAAAGACGGCACAGATGAAAAGTAAGAAGATAGATACAATCACAATTGTATTAACATCGGAACGAACCATTGAGGCAGCTTGACCAAACAAAAATTTATCTAAACCACTTTGATTTCCTCTACTACTATGTTGAATAATGGTTAATAGCATCAATCCCAAGGAAAAAAATACAGATAGAATAATACCTAGTGAAGCATCTTGTTTAATCCGACTTTTCCTCGTCACATAACTAATTAAAAATGTTGCCAATAAACTGGTTCCTAAAGCGCCTAACAAAAGCCCCCATAAATTTCTTGAACCTGTAATCATAAAAGCTAAGGCGACTCCTGGTAAAGTTGAATGAGCCACCGCGTCCCCCAATAAAGATTGCTTTCGTAAATATGTAAAACAGCCAATAACACCGCTACTTAGACCTAAAAATATCGAACCTAATAAAATCCATCGTAAATTAGGATCTTGGATGAGTTGTAACCACATTCTTCTAACACCTCGCTTTTATTCACTCTAATAAATTCTTTTAATCTGCATCCAACATCATTAATTTACCACCGTAAGTTTTTTGTAAATATGCTTTCGTAAAAACTTTTTTTGTTTCACCGATTTCAATAAGTTCTTCATTTAGTAAAATAACCCAATCGAAATATTCTTTAACCGTATTCAAATCATGATGGACAACTAATACTGTTTTCCCTTGTTCCTTTAAGTCATTTAACAAAGATATAATGGTTTTTTCGGTTACAGCATCAACGCCTACAAAGGGTTCATCCATAAAATATAGTTGAGCCTTTTGAGCCAACGCTCGTGCTAAAAAGACTCGTTGCTGTTGACCGCCTGAAAGCTGACTAATTTGCCGATTTGAAAACGAATCCATTCCCACTTGCTTTAAGCAATTTAACGCCAGCTCCTTTTCTTGTCGACCTGGACGCTTAAACCATCCTAAATGGCCATACTGCCCCATGATTACCACATCTAAAACATCAGTTGGAAAATCCCAGTCAACAGATTCTCGTTGCGGTACATAACCAATTAAATTTCGTTGCATTTTCGGTATTTTCCCATAAATTTCAACTGTACCTGTTAATGAAGGCACTAATCCTAAAATACTTTTAATCAACGTTGACTTACCAGCTCCGTTTGGACCAATAATTCCAATTAATTTTCCTTCAGGAATTTCAAAGGATATATTTTTTAATACTGTTTTCTTTTCATAAGCTACCGTTAAATTTTTAACCTTTAATGGACTTTTCATCACTAACCCCCTTACACAAATTAGAATGTCAAACTATTTTAAAGCTTCAACAATAAGATTAACATTATAACGCATCATTCCCATGTAAGTTCCTTCTTCAGTTCCAATCTCTCCCATTGCATCTGAGAATAATTCACCACCAACTTCTACTTCATGACCTAATTCTCTAGCTCCTTCAATAACCGCCTCGATTCCTCTCGGAGGGACACTGCTCTCTAAAAATACGGATGTAATATTATGGTCAATTAAAAAATCTCTTAGCTCGGTTACATCTTTTGCTCCAAACTCAGAAGCTGTGTTTAAACCTTGGAGTCCAATCACTTCAATTCCATAAGCTTCACCAAAATAACCAAATGCATCATGTGCAGTTACAAGAAAACGACGTTCCTGAGGTATCTGTGCAAGCTCTTCTAAAATTTCCTGATGCAAGGCTTCTAATTCATTTAAATATTCATCAGCATTAGTTTTATAAATAGCTGCATTTTCTTCATCATGCTCGATTAAAATTTCAAGAATTGTCTCAGTTACGGTCATCCAATGCTCAACATTGAACCAAACATGAGGATCAAATTCATCTAAATCCTCTTCATCCATTAATAAGACATTTCTATCTATATCTCTTGTCACAGCAATAACAGGCTGCTGTTCCCCTAATTGTTCTAAAATTTCTTCCATTCCTTCTTCTAAATATAATCCATTATAAAATATAATATCAGCTTCTTCTAATTTTCTAATATCTCCTTGAGTTGCAATATAATAATGTGGATCTACTCCTGGCCCCATAAGTGCTTCAACTGTTACTAAATCGCCACCTATATTAGTAACAATGTCTGCAATCATACCAATAGTTGTCGTAATATTTAAAACTGAACCTTCTTTGTCGTCCACTTCATTAGAAGAACACCCAACGGTTAAACTAACCCCCAAGATAGCCATCACCATAATTTTCATTTTTCTCATCATTAATGCTTTCATATTTACCACTCCTATCTTTTTATTTTCTGTTTATTTATATTCTTTTTCAGAACCTATAACTACTAACCTTTTTAAATTGTTAGTCGTGTCTAACTTTTAGACTAAAAATCAACTTAATTTATAATCAAACCTCCTAACCTTACTCCCGTTTTATAACACATAATATATAACTATGTAATTTTTACTAAAACGTTCCTAATTTTTGCTATTTTTTTCTGATATTGATTTTCATTATCAACTAATAAATTCAATTACTTCCCAGTAGTTATTTTTAGATTCAGATTAAATAAATAACCTGTCATGACTTAATCTATTTTTTACTACTCTTTCTAATTTGGGAATAGTTTTTACTAATTTTAGTATAGTCGATAGAGCTAATAAAGTCAAGACCTTAATTTTATTTTTAGTAATAATTATTATTTTCAAAAGGTTGCTAATATTTTCTAAAGCTCTCAATCCAGGCCATTTACAGGCTAATTTATACTAATTATGTTTTAAAATCCCACATCCTTGCGGTCCAATCCAATAAAAAATTGTCACCCAATTCTACTTTGAGTGACAATCCACTTAACCTTTATCTTTTTGTTCTAAATAGACATTTAACGATCTCTGGCACCAATAATATGTACTGATGATGACCGTTACTAAAACACTAGTTATTAACCCTAATTGTAGCCTTAAAATATCCATCTCATACCTCCATCTTATACTAAGATAGTTTTAATGTCTGCATTTTTAAAATTATTATACACTTTTTGGAAAATATTTAAGTGACCTGACATTTTATAAAAGTAAACAATTTAAGAATGAGATTGCTACATCTTTCCTGATTCTACTTGATGTGGCTACTGAAAAGAAAACTTCGTCTTATAACTAGACTAGGCCATGTCTGAAAATTATCTCAATTCTAATAGGCATCTAAATAATTTCAGACTATATTAGGCATAGATGAATTTTTAATTTTCAGATACATATGCTTATTAGTTAAGCTTACCCTTTAAAGCATGATCCCTAATGAGTTTCCACTTCATTCTGATTTTAATAATATATCACTTAAAGCCGACCCAACTGTTTCATAAACAGCATCTGCTTGTTCTTTTATTTCCAAATGAGCCTCTGGTAGTGTCAAACCATTAAATTCCTTAAACATAGGCACATCATTATGGCTATCACCCATACCATAAATATCCTCGTTTTTAATTTGATGTATTTTAGCCACAGCAGCAACCCCTGTTGCCTTAGACACATTAGGAGCTGAAATATCCACATGATGCAAATTAGCAAAAGCAGTAACTTGGTTTTTAAACGTTTCATTAACTAATTTTGCAAAAGCAATAGCTTCTTCATGTCCTACTGTTTCAACTGCAATTTGCGCAACCGGTTGCTTTAAAGCTGCTTCTAAAGAAAGGCGATAAGCTTTAGAACTCATCATTAATAACTTAAATAAATAAGATGATTTTTTACGCCAATTAAAAGGTATCTTAAAGTGACCTGTTAACCCATCTGTCACGGTATAATTATTAATCCCTTGTTTCTCAATTAATTCCACAACACCTTGAGCAACTTCTGGCTTTATGGTCGCCTGAAATAAAATCTCACCGGTTTTAGAAACAATAATCCCACCATTTAAACCGACAATATAATCATATCTCAATTTTCTGAATTTACGCTCTAAATTCATTAACGAAATGGATCGACCTGTAGCAAAAACAAATAAATTTCCTGCCTCCTGCCAACTCATAACGCCCTCAATATTCTTTTTTACCTCTAATCTTTTTCGATGTTGATGCTTAAAAAACGTTCCATCATAATCCGATGCAAATAACTTCATAAAATTCACCTCATTATCATCTTACCGAAAATTAAAAGAAAAGGCAAATTTAATTCATAGAAGCCAGACGTAGATGTTGAAGTTCTTGCACTAAATTAACTTCTAAAATGCAATTGGTGGATTCGCTTAAAATTAAACTTTCTTTATCTAACGTACCTAAAACCAACGATTGACCTAAGTATCGAATCAAAATCAACCATGCGTTCGGGATATTTAAATGGTGGAAATTCAGTTCCAAAAATTCATAAATCAACTTTCCTTCATCAAGGGTTATTTTGCCACTTAAAACATAATCTTGAATAAGTTTTGCCATTAAAAAATCCATTAGTTCTGAACCTTCTAAAGGCTTTCCCACTATATTTTGGTAAATCATTAAAACTTGATGATCAGATGAATGACTTTTTATTAACTCAGGGACTTCTTCTTCAAACGTATCAGAAAAAATATCAGCTAATTCATCTAAAGATTTCTGATCTTTTAATTCAATAATTTTAGTAATTCGTTCTAAAATTTCCGTTTTAGGAAAAAAAGTTTCTTGTCCTGTTGAGACTGATTTTTTAACGAACCATTCCTCAGGTATTAAATTTTTTCGTTTCCAACGGTATAGTTGTCCATAAGATATGTCCATTTTTTTTAATAAGTCTTTCTTGGAAATTAATTCTTGTTCCATAGCCACCCCTACCTTTTAATTTGGTCATATACTTGAGAATCTTCAGCAATGTTCAAGCTTTTTTTAAATTCAACACGTTCAATAATTGATCCTTCACCAATGGTCACCACATCGCCACGAACAACTTCCGCTTTTGTGTAAGCTAGTTCTAACTGATCACCTTCAATTTCTTTAACGTTTAAAAAACATTCCTCTTTCCAGTCATTCAGCCAACGATTATCTTTTCCCTTCTGACGAACAGTTAATTTTGTTGCTCCAATACTATCACAATAACAATCAGCATATAAAACTAAAGTCATCTCTTCCGCATTAATTAGATGCATATTTTTAATTCCACCTTTGATCGTAATAGACTCGCCTTCAATTTCACCTTCTGTCTCTAGCCAGCCCGTACTATTAAGAGTTTCAACCTTTAATTTTCCAATTACATTTAACTCACCAAAATTTTTTAACTCTTGGCATTTAACTTGATTTCGAATTTCACATTCACCGAAATTATCTAATTTCTCAATCTGTGCTAAGTCTTCAAATCTAGCATTTCCACGAATTTTAATTGCTTCTATTTGAGCATGTTCCTGAAAAGTTGCATCCCCGTAAACTTTAACCTTTTTAATGTCCACTGCTTTTTTAAAGGTTACACTTCCATGAATTTTTACTTCATCAGCTATTACTTCACCTTCGAAAACAGCGTCACCAAATATTTTAATTTTTATGGCCTGAACTTTTGAAATAATAATTCCCCCACCAAATACATTAACTTTGTCAAACTCACCACCACTTACTGTACCATCACCAAAAATTTTTAATGATTTCATCAACTATACCTCCCTTTGAATTTGCTTTTTAACCTTTGCAGTTGGATGAATATTAAGGCTTTCTTGAAACTCAACTTCTTCAATATCACAATGAGGCCCAATTTCAATACGATCTCCATAAACATAATTAATTTTACAATAATCTAAATAGACATCTTCTCCTTCTACTAGCTCTCCCTTTATTAGAGGACAATCTTTTCTCCTAGGAGTTAAACTTAATCTCACTTGATGATTAACTTCTTTTCTAATCTTAACATTCTCAGCACTTAGCTCAGTGAAAAAAGATTTATCCGTTAAATTTAATTGTAAAGAATCAGACTCCATACTTCCTTGAACCTTAACCTTTCCAGTTAATTGGATATCCTTCGCTTTAATGACACCTTTTGCTACTAAACATCCTGACCCAACTAATTTCTCACAATTAAGAGTATGGCTATTTTTAAAAATACCCGTAAAGTTAACTCTTTTTGCTTTTAACAGCTGGCTTTTACAGATTCCATCTAAATCAAAGGAATCCTTGACCAAAATTTCATCAGCTCTAATTATTCCTTGAGCTTTAAAAGATTCGCATTGCACTTGTTCATCTAATTGATAAACACCATTGATATCTATTGATTTATAAATACCACCGTGGCCTTTACCAATCCCATTTAACTGTAAACAGCTCATTACTTTCCCCCTTAAATCTTTTTGGATTTTCCAACTATTGAATTTTTATGAATTTCTACTGAATTAGTATATTCAACAACTCCAATTTCACATTCAGGGCCAATTACAATATCTCGACCACTTATTTTTTCAATCCGAGCATACTCAACATAAATTCGTTCAGCTTCAATTTGCTCCCCTTTTACTTTGTTTAAAGAAAATAGACCCATATTATTCTGAGGCAGATGGCGAATCTCTACTTCTGACGCACCCATTCCTTTAAACTCTGAACGACCACTAGGTGCTAATCTAATCCTCTCAGCATTAATAAAATCCTTTGCCTTAATTTGCCCCTCCACCTTAATCTCTTCGGCTTGAACAGAGCTCTTAATTTCACATTTCCCACTCACACCCAGATACTCAGTTATCAAATCATCTTCGATCATCATTTTACCTGAAACTGAAATCTCCTTTGCTTTTATATCTTTAGCTTTTACATGCCCTGAGACATGGACCTGTTCCACTTGTATCCCTTCCGAATTTTTTACTGATCCCGAAACCATCAACTGCCCCATTTCAATTTTTTGCTCACAGATCAAAGATCCGCTAATATGAAATTGACCTGAACTAAATATTTTCTTCTGTACGAAAAGCTTTCCACTTATATGAGCTTCTTGAACCGTAAGATTCCCCAAAACTTTAGCTTGTCCACTAATCTGTAAATATTCACATTGCAAATCATTAGTAAAATGACCTCCACCAGAAATATGAACTTGGTTAAAATGTCCTTTTGTAATTTCCTGTTTATCAGAAATAAATAAATTTTCCATTTTTATCCGTCCTTTCTTTTATTTCATCACTATACTTACAGTATATCTCAACATTGTTCCATTGTTAACCCTCATAGCGTAACAATGTTGTATTTATACAAAAATTAAAAGAGCGATTATTAACTAACCAATGTCATTAACTTAAGGGACTTGACAGGCGAAATAGTACCTACTAAAACTAATTAAATAAAGACCAGCTAGTAATTTGATCAAAATTACTGGCTGATTTTTTTTTGATAACTGATATCATTTATATATGAATGGATGTGAGTCATTATGGT
>Ga0153974_1000144_pt1 | contig 16893 bp, 12 predicted proteins | sample TSGA058MetaG_FD_104741 | JGI IMG/M metagenome (GOLD analysis project Ga0153974, IMG submission 104741) | Attine ant fungus gardens microbial communities from Georgia, USA - TSGA058 MetaG | ecosystem: Host-associated > Fungi > Mycelium > Unclassified | place: USA: Georgia, Yuchi Wildlife... | reverse complement strand
CCGTCGCGTGTTATTCGCGATGAACGAATTGAGTAACGACTGGAATAAACCATACAAAAAATCTGCCCGTGTCGTCGGTGACGTTATCGGTAAATATCACCCACACGGTGATTCAGCAGTCTATGACGCGATAGTCCGTATGGCGCAGCCATTCTCCTTACGTTACATGCTAGTCGATGGACAAGGTAACTTCGGGTCAATCGATGGTGACTCTGCTGCTGCAATGCGTTATACCGAAGTCCGCATGGCGAAAATTACCCATGAATTACTCGCCGATCTTGAAAAAGAGACCGTAGACTTCGTTCCTAACTACGATGGGAATGAACAGATCCCTGACGTCCTACCGACACGTGTCCCTAATCTACTAGTTAATGGGTCATCAGGTATTGCTGTCGGGATGGCGACAAATATTCCGCCTCATAATATGACTGAAGTGATTAACGGTACTCTGGCGTATATCGAAGATAACGACATCTCGTTAGAAGCCTTAATGGAACATATTCCAGGGCCTGACTTCCCGACTGCCGCAATCATTAACGGACGCCGCGGTATCGAAGAAGCTTATCGAACCGGTCGGGGTAAAATCTATATCCGTGCTCGCGGAGAGGTCCAAGCCGACGCGAAGACTGGCCGTGAAACCATTGTTATTCACGAGATCCCTTATCAGGTTAACAAAGCACGCTTAATCGAGAAAATCGCTGAGTTAGTCAAAGATAAGCGTATTGAAGGGATTAGCGCATTACGCGATGAATCTGATAAAGACGGTATGCGTATCGTTATCGAGATTAAACGTGATGCGGTCGGTGAAGTCGTCTTAAATAATCTCTATTCGCTAACACAATTACAGACCTCGTTCGGTATCAATATGGTGGCTCTGCATCAAGGCCAACCTAAAATTATGCCGCTGAAGGACATTCTTGAAGCTTTCGTCCGTCACCGTCGTGAAGTCGTCACCCGCAGAACTATTTTTGAATTGCGTAAAGCCCGCGATCGTGCACATATCTTAGAAGGTTTGGCGATAGCGTTAGCAAACATCGACCCGGTTATCGAGCTCATTCGTCGCGCACCAACGCCTGCTGAAGCGAAAGCAGGGTTAATCGCGCAAGGTTGGGCATTAGGTAACGTCGCAGCAATGCTTGAGAAAGCGGGCGACGATGCTGCACGTCCTGAGTGGCTGGAGGAGCAATACGGTATTCGGGGTGATACCTATTTCCTCACCGAACAACAAGCCCAAGCGATCCTTGACCTACGCCTTCAAAAGCTAACTGGTCTTGAGCACGAAAAACTGCTGGATGAGTATAAAGCTCTGCTGGAAGAGATCGCAGAGCTTCTGCACATTCTTGGTAGCGGTGAGCGCTTAATGGAAGTGATCCGTGAAGAGCTTGAAGCGGTGCGCGAACAGTTTGGAGACGAACGCCGTACTGAGATTACAGCTAATAGCGCTGATATCAATATTGAAGATTTGATTAACCAAGAAGATGTCGTGGTTACCCTATCGCATCAAGGTTATGTCAAATACCAACCTTTATCAGACTATGAAGCGCAACGCCGTGGTGGTAAAGGTAAGTCGGCTGCCCGTATCAAAGATGAAGACTTTATCGATAGATTGCTGGTGGCTAACACCCACGACACAATCCTTTGTTTCTCTTCACGAGGACGCCTCTACTGGATGAAGGTTTACCAGTTACCTGAGGCAAGCCGTGGTGCACGTGGCCGACCAATCGTTAACTTACTGCCGCTTGAGGCAAACGAGCGGATCACTGCTATTCTGCCTGTAAAAGAGTACGCAGAAGGGGTCAATGTCTTTATGGCAACGGCCAGCGGTACCGTGAAGAAAACCGCCCTGACTGACTTTAGCCGTCCAAGAAGTGCAGGGATCATCGCGATTAACCTGCGTGACGATGACTCGTTGATCGGCGTCGCCTTAACTAAAGGTGAAGACGAAGCGATGCTCTTCTCGGCAGCAGGTAAAGTGGTCCGCTTCTCTGAGCAAGCGGTTAGAACCATGGGCCGTACCGCCGCCGGTGTGCGTGGTATTAAACTGGCGCCGGAAGACCAAGTCGTTTCATTGATTATTCCTGATGCAGAAGGCGCAATCATGACCGTGACGGAAAACGGTTTCGGTAAGCGTACGGCAACACAAGAATACCCGACTAAGTCTCGTGCGACCCAAGGGGTTATCTCAATCAAAGTGACTGAGCGTAACGGTCCGGTAATTGGCGCTGTACAAGTCGTTGATAGTGACCAGATCATGATGATCACTGATGCAGGAACCCTAGTCAGAACGCGTGTATCCGAAGTCAGCATCGTAGGGCGTAATACGCAAGGTGTTATTCTTATTCGTACTGCCGATGATGAAAACGTTGTAGGATTACAACGTGTTGCTGAGCCGGTTGCGGAAGAAGAACTTGATGCTATCGATGGTTCGGTCCCTGAAGGCGAAGATAGTCTACCCCCTGAAGTCGATAACGATGACGATGAAGTTATCGATGATGAGTGATAAACTCGCACTATAAATGACAAAGGCATCGTAAGATGCCTTTTTTAATCCTGCCACAGTCTTGAATGTGAAAAGAGAGCGCTTTAACGTGAAATATTTAGTCTCTTTTAGAACCGCGTTACGTGTTTCACGCTATCTTTTTCGTGGCTTGGCAGTCGTTGTCTGGCTGGTAGGGATATTGATTTCCCTTTTCACTTTGACCCAAGTTCTTCACCAAAAAGAGAATCGTCTGCGCGAGCAGCTCTTCAGTTCATTTTCTCAAACCCAGTCTCATCTCTCACACCTGGCCGAAGCTACCCGTGGACTGAAATATATTGCAGAGAATCAACTCAATCGACCCACTTTAGCGGGAGGGGAGGCGGCGACAGCCCCTGCGAACAGCTTAACGGCAAGCAACACTAACGCTACAATTTTCTCGCTTTCAGTGGGTGCTGATTGTCAGCAGATGTTTTCACCGTGGCGCAATACGCTCGCTACGCTTAGCCAGTACCTCCAGGTAGTGGATAGCCAATACGCCTCGACCTATGAGCTGAGTAATATTTATCTTGTCGACCAGCAAAGTAGTTGTGCCGGCAACTTTATGTTTAACGAAAGTAGTTTAGGCCAAGCAGGAAGTAGAACAATTTTACGCGATCATCAATTAGTTTTTCAAAGCACTAACGATGACGCCTTACGTAACCCCTTATATTGGATCGCCAGTGGTGCGGCACGCGCTACGGGCAGTACCTTTATGAGCATGCCCATCTATTCAGGTACTCAACGAATTGCTGAGATCGTATTGGAGCAAAATATCCGACTCGATGACGGATTGATAGTCGGTAATCTACCTATTGAGTCCTTTATCACCGATAGAAATAATCGCTTACTCCTCGCCAATAATGATTGGTCACTGCAATCGATTATCTCCTCCCTACCGAGCAGTAAACAGTGGTTTGGTTATATCGATAATTACCGGTATCTCGCGCTTAAAAATAGCTTAACTCCTGGCCCCTTCAATATGATCTACCTGGTGCCAACGTCGGTACTTTTCGACCAGATGCGATTGATGTTGCTCAATACTTCGTTACTGAATCTGTTTACCGGATTATTTTTAATCTGTTTGACGCTAATGTTTGAGAAGCGAATGTTTGTGCCAGCTTTTAATAATGCGCTACGGCTTGAAGAGCACGAACAATTCAATCGTAAAATTGTTGCCTCTGCGCCAGTAGGGATCTGTATTCTCCGGACGAGTGATGGCAGTAACATTCTCAGTAATGAGCTCGCACATAATTATCTTAGTGTGTTAACCCCAGAAGATCGGGTCAGAATTGGTGAAATCATTCGAGGCCAAGAAGTAAACTTTATGGATGTACTCACGGCGTCGAAAACTAATTTACAGATGAGCTTCGTGCATAGTCGTTATCGAAATGAAGACGTTGCGATTTGCGTACTGATTGATGTCAGTGCGCGGGTGATGATGGAAAAATCACTCCAAGAAATTGCCGACAGTGCGGAGCAAGCAAGCCAATCTAAATCAATGTTTTTGGCGACGGTTAGTCACGAGTTACGTACGCCCCTCTATGGGATTATCGGCAATCTAGACTTACTGCAAACCCGTGAATTACCGGAAAATATTCATAGCTTGGTGCAGGGGATGAATAATTCGTCCGGTTTATTACTGAAGATCATCAATGATATTCTCGATTTTTCGAAGATTGAATCTGAACAGTTAAAAATATCCCCTGTCAGCTTCTCGCCAAGCGAAGTGCTGTCACACGTGCAAATGAACTATTTACCATTGGTGATCCGTAAACGCTTAACCTTGTGGTGTTTAGTCGAAGCTGACGTACCGGAGACTATGTTAGGTGATCCGATGCGTTTGCAGCAGGTTATTTCCAATATATTGAGTAACGCCATCAAATTTACCCATACCGGCGGTATCATTCTTCATCTTTGGTGCGAGCACGGCTACCTTCATATTAGGATTCGGGATACGGGTATTGGTATCCGTCAACGCGATGTTCAGCAACTGTTCGATCCCTTTTTCCAAGTCGAAGGAAAAGTACAGCGGAATTTCCAAGGCACAGGTTTAGGCTTGGCAATTTGTGAAAAGCTCATCAATATGATGGAGGGAGATATTTCTGTGTTATCTGAACCGGATATCGGCAGTGAATTTACCCTACGGCTCCCCGTTTGGCAGGCAACTCCCCAGCATGACTATGACGAGCTTCGTGGCAGAAAAGTCGCTGTATTAATCGCTAATCGCTACTTTTCCGAATACGTTGTGAGACGCTTGCAAGCGTTGGATATTGAGGTGAGCACCCAGCTGCCGGCGATTGAGCAGAGTATCGACCTTATCATTACCGATAATCAGGCGCTATTACCCCACCGGCAGTTAAAACAGGAGTGGGTCATTTTCTCTACCTCACACAACGATAAATCGATTCGCACCACAGAAGGCTATTGGCTGATTTCTACCGCGCAAGCCTATCAACTTCCAGACCTCTTAACACAACTGTGGCAGAGTTCTCCGCCCAATACTAAAGTCGAACATATTGGGTTGATATCCTCGACAGACGAGCAACCGGGGCATCTTATTTTGGTTGTCGACGATCATCCTATTAACCGCTTATTACTGAGTGAGCAATTAACCACTTTAGGTTATCGTACCCGTACAGCGAAAGACGGAATCGATGCTTTAGAGGTGCTAAAGATCGGAGATATTGATCTGGTACTAACCGACATCAATATGCCTAATATGGATGGTTACGGCTTAGCATGCCAATTGCGGAGCGACGGTTATGTTCATCCGATTATTGGCCTAACGGCTAACGCTTTGGCGAAAGAGCAGCAGCAGTGCTTGGAGGCAGGGATGAATGATTGTCTCTCTAAGCCAATTACCTTGGAAGAACTGCAACGAGCGCTTGAAAAGTACTTAAGGAAAGCGGATAGAGAGTAAAGGCTTATCTAGCCGCTACTCTCTATCTCTACTCATTACTCGTCTATGCTGGAATTACTCACTGAAGAGAGGTAATTAAGTAGGGCGATATCGTTATCGACACCTAGTTTCATCATCGCAGACTTCTTCTGGCTACTGATAGTCTTGATGCTACGATTCAGTTTACGAGCAATCTCAGTGACTAAGAATCCCTCTGCGAAGAGGCGTAATACTTCACTCTCTTTTGGAGAGAGGCGCTTATCACCGTAGCCGCCAGCGCTGATTTTCTCAAGAAGACGGGCCACTGAATCAGGCGTGTACTTTTTGCCTTTTTGAAGCGCCGCGAGAGCCTTAGGTAGGTCGGTTGGTGCGCCTTGCTTAAGCACGATCCCTTCAATATCCAGATCGAGCACGGAGCCCAAGATCGCCGGGTTATTGTTCATCGTTAGGACAATGATAGAGAGATCAGGATAATGGCGCTTGATGTACTTGATTAGCGTAATGCCATCGCCGTATTTATCTCCTGGCATGGAAAGATCGGTAATCAGGACGTGTGCATCCAGTTTACCAAGGTTGTTGATTAGCGTAGTAGAGTCTTCAAATTCGCCTACAACGTTTACCCATTCGATTTGCTCTAAAGATTTACGGATTCCAAAGAGCACTATTGGATGGTCGTCTGCGATAATTACATTCATATTATTCATTTTTTTGGCTACCTTGCTGTAACAGCGAATCGACGTAATGTTGCAATTCACTAATACTGTTCGTAATGTTCAATTTTTGGTGTTGCTCAATGTGGTGCTCGATCTTCTCGCAGTATGATTTGCCTTCCTGCAGATTAAGCATAGCGAAAACACCTTTGAGTCGATGTGCTGTCAGGGCAAGTGCAGAGTAATCGTCTTGCGTAATCTCGCTCCGCAGCTTATTCATATCTTCTTTAACGGTCTGTTCAAAGATAGAGTAATACTCTGAACTTTCCCACAATGATGTTGATACTGTTTCCTCTCCCTGTGATAAGTGATCTTCTCCAATTTGTTGCTCTATCAGCGCCATTATGGCGTCTAGGATCGAGCGGCTAATATTAACATTAGCCTGTCTATGACGAGGATCATTGAGTACTAACTCGCTACTCGTTGAAAGTAAGACTCCCCAATCGTCGAGTTGTTCCACATCATCAGTGATCATGAGGTCACATTGTTGGCCCGAGTAACGATCTTCGGGAAAATCATACTTCGCTCCCCAACGCAATAACTGCCGACAAACGATATGGCGAATGTCGTCGGCGACTATACTAACCAGCACCCTGACATCTTCGAGAATTTTCTCCTCATCCTCCACAATGTCGCTCTCAGGCGGTAACACAAGTTGTAATAGGTAGCGGGTACCAATGTGACTTTTCGATTCGATAGTCAAGGTGCTGCCAAATAGCGCCAGGATCTGTTTACAAAGGAACAAGTCGAGACTGGTTGAATAGTCGGCGACATCGGCACTCACTTTACTGATAAAAGGAAAATCGATATTTTCCTGTTCCTGTACTGACAGCCCCGGCCCAGTATCAACAATTTCCAGCAAAAGTCGATCAGCATATTCCGCACTTTGCGAAATCTTTAATTTAATTTTACCCCACACGGTATTTTCAATCGAATAGCGCAGTAAGGTTGTAATTACCTTAAAAATGAGTGTTTCGTCACCCAAACGAGAGATTTGTGAGATTTCGCTATTGTCTACCACTAAAAGTACTGCTTTTTCAGTGACGATAGGCTGATTTTCAGCGATCACGTCGTCCAATAGTTGCTGTAGGTCGATTCTTTGCCTATTAACGAGGTATTTGCCCGATTCTACAGCATTGAGCATTTCGATATTGTGGGTCAATCGGCTTAGCGAGCGAATACCTTGTTCTAAATGATGGGGAAGCAGCGTGGGTGTTTTACTCACGAGTTCTGCCATCGCCGTATCGACCTGGTGCATGGGCCGGCTAAAGGTATTGCTCAACTGTTCAAAGAATTGACGACGTAAAGTATGGTTTTTATCAAGCACGGCTTGTGCATTTTGTAGTTGTTGACTGACCAGTTGCTCACGATTTTGCTCACGGAAAGTGAAAATATGATAGTGGTTGATGACCTGGCTGGTGTGATGGCGTACTTGGTAAATTTCGTTGTTGACCGTCACTTGTAACAGCTCGAAGGGATTTGAAGACATATCAACCATTTTCTTAAAATTCAAATGCTGGACTAAGTGGTCGGATATGTCGTTTGAGAGCAGTATTTTTCCTTGGTTAGCGTCGTAAATGAGATAGCCTAACGGGAAATTTTTAATCAACTCTTGGGTAAACTGTTGCAGTTTCTCAACCCAAGGGTCGACTTGGTGTGTGGAGGACGTTTTATTTTCCTTAACGAAGCACAATGCGGCAGCAGTTAAAACAATTAGCGCGAGAAGTATCAGATAAACAGGGAGGAGTTCGTCCACCATAGCATTGAATATCGTCGCGAGAGGTAAATGGTAAGTCACCGTTAATGGCTCACCAGCCATTGGTCGAAGCAGGTCAATACTCAGAGCGGAGAGATTTAGGAAAGAACTCCCTTTAGCACTCTTCTTCGATACCGACTCGTCGTTATGAATTTGCAGTGCTGACAGATCCAGAGCGTTATTATTTAGGTCATCAATCGGTAAATCAAAAGCGAGAATAGTTGCTAAATGCCCAGGCTGATTAAAGGTTGTTCGTAAAGTAATAAAGGCGCTTTGAGAAAGTTGCTGATTACGCCGTAACGCGGAAAAGCTCTCTTTTTCATCCAGTGTGTTCGCCTGCTGTAACATTTCATTCCGTCGTCCAGCAATCAGCGAGGCGATGTTTCTGCCCTCATAGCGATTTAGCGTATTGATTAAGTGACCATTGGTAATAACAGCCAGGCTATTATCTTCGCCATTAAGATAATATAAGGTCCAAGTAAGCTTAGCAGATGCCCAAAGTGTTTCAGTATATTGTGAGATCTGGGCAGCAAGATTCTGTGTAGCAAGCTCATGTTCGCCAAAAATTAATGTTTCTATTTTAGTCGATGAGGTAGTGACCGCAAAAATACCGGGTTGAATCGTCGACTGGCTTACCGGTCCCGGCAGTGTAGTCGTTGTCTCTTGTGTCGCCGAATCAAAGATTTGCCACGAGATATAACGGTACTTTTCGATACGATTTTGTAGAGAATGTGTAAAGCTATTGAGTGCCGAACCCTGTTGCCCAATGATTGTCGAGGTACTGCTATAAAGTAGGCTGATAAATGAAATGATTAGAAGCGTAAGCAAGATAACAAGCAGCTTGCGTAAGTTACTCGGTGTCATCTCAGGAATTTTAAACAGCATACGGATCTCAGCGTCGAGGCATTAAGAGGTTTGACCAATTATGCCAGATCTTGATGGCTGTGTAACGGTAATGAGGGGCAAGGCACCGTGCGGGTTGCAAAACAGGGAAAAAAATACCGAGCAACGGCTCGGTAAGAAGTAGGTGAAAACTTATCAAAATAAGTTAAAAAAAATAATGAATATAAATGATGATAGCGAGGCAATAGTAATGCTTAGAGAGCTAATCGTTTGTACATTCAGTGCGGAAATGGAATATTGGGTGATTAGAGCCGAGTGACCGATAAGTAGAAATTGTCAATTGTCGTCATTAATTGTCATACGCATCAGATATAAATAAAATTTATATTAGTAAATTTACATTTGGTCATAAATACGAAACACATTGAAATATTTTCTGTGCTTTAGTAACTTCCGCATTGAGAATTTTCCGCTTCAATATCTAATTATAGTCTCCGAAGCGTTTTTTGCATGATTAGTTGACTTTTTTTCAGGATTAACGGTTTTCGAGGAAAATACAGATGAAAATCCGCGCGCTTTCTTTGCTCGTTCCAGCACTTATTATGGCAGGTTCCGCAAGTGCTGCAGAAATCTACAATAAAAACGGTAATAAATTAGATTTATTCGGTAAGGTCGACGGCTTACATTATTTTTCTAATGATGACAGCAATGACGGTGACCAATCGTATATGCGTTTCGGTTTTCAGGGTGAAACGCAGGTTACCGATCAACTGACCGGCTATGGTCAGTGGGAATACCAAGTTGCCTTGAATAATGCTGAATCCCAAGGCACGAAAAATAACTATACCCGTATTGGCTATGCAGGCTTACGCTTTGGTGATGCCGGTTCAATCGACTACGGTCGTAGCTACGGTGTCATGTATGATATTGCTGGCTGGACCGATGTACTTCCTGAGTTTGGTGGGGATACTTACGGCGCGGACAACTTCTTATTCCAACGTAGTAATGGCTTGGCGACTTATCGTAACAATAACTTCTTTGGCTTAGTGGACGGTCTAAACTTCGCTATTCAGTATCAAGGTAAAAACGGTAACGCAACAGAGTCACCTAATGGCCGCGATGTCTTAGGTCAAAATGGCGATGGTTGGGGCTTGAGCTCGACCTACGATCTGGGTAATGGACTGTCACTGGGCGGTGCACTCTTTGCCTCTGACCGGACTAATGATCAAAATGTTCGCGGGAATTATAAAAATATCCAAGGTAGTGGCGATAAAGCAACCGCTTATTCCGGTGGTTTAAAATACGATGCCAATGGTGTTTACCTCGGAGCAATCTACACGCGCTCATATAACGCCACTAAATTTGGTGATAGCGATTCTACCGCCTACGGTTATGCTAACAAGGCGGATAACTGGGAGTTAGTGGCCCAGTACCAATTCGACTTTGGTTTGCGTCCATCGTTGGCCTACGTGAATTCACGCGGATCTAACATTGGTAAATACGGTACGCAGAATCTTAAGAAATACGTAGATGTGGGCGCAACCTACTACTTTAATAAAAACATGTCTACCTATGTTGATTATCAAATCAACTTAATGAAGAACAATGACTTCACAGAAGCAGCAGGGATTACCACCGACGATACCGTCGCGCTAGGACTGGTTTATCAGTTCTAAGTTATTCCCAGCACAAAAAAACAGGATGCTCAAGCATCCTGTTTTTTTTATCGCTTCAGTTTAATTTTTCGTCGTTGGCGGCGAGTCGATTTCCGTTGCGATCATTGACTCTCGTAAACAATAATGCCCTTCCATAAACATCCCGTTAGCACTAAATCCGCCCGCAATAAGCCACTGATCATAAAGCGCACGACATTGGGTGAATAACTGCTGAAATTTTTGCATAAGTTATCTCCGCATCAAGGGTCAATAGTATTTAGCAAAGATAGTGCCAACCTTAGCACCCCTCGACACATACGCTGAGCCATAATCAGTAAAATAAAAAGCCCAGTTTCGGTGCATAGCCACAGTATATTGCGCCGAAATCGCTCACCAACTCAGAGATAACCCATGCAATTATTGAGATTCCGCCAAATACTATTGCCGCTCCTTTGCTCGATTTTGGTCGGCTGTGACGGTTCATCTCCCGCTGAACAGGTATTTCAAGGCAAAACCATGGGTACGGTCTGGCGAGTGACCGCGAGCGGTCTGACCTCCGAACAGGCTAAACAGTTACCGCATTTAATCCAGCAACGTCTTGACGCGGATGATCAAGAGTTATCGACGTGGAAAAAGGATTCATGGCTCTCGCACTTTAACCAAAATCCTAGTATTGAACCCCAGCCAATCAGCGATAATGTCGCCGCTATTATCAGCAGTTCACTCTACGTCGGGCGGATGACCGAGGGGGCAATGGACATCACCGTGGGTCCTCTCGTCAATCTATGGGGCTTTGGTCCTCATGCTGTTCCGACTCGTACCCCCTCAGTCTCGCAGATCAATGCGGCGAAAAAGCGAGTAGGCTTACCCCATCTGACCCTTAGTGAAACGGTAAACGGTAATACGCTGCGTAAAGATATTCCCGATCTTTATGTCGATCTCTCGACGGTCGGTGAAGGATTTGCGGCGGATCACTTAGCTAGGCTCATGGAGCAACAGGGGGTGCGAAATTATTTAGTTTCAGTCGGTGGGGCACTGATTTCTCGGGGCCAGCATCTACAAGGTCAACCCTGGCGAGTGGCCGTACAAAAGCCGACTGATAAGATGAATCAAGCCCAAGTAGTGGTTGATCTTCAGGGGCATGGAATCAGCACTTCAGGTGATTACCGTAATTATTACGAACTAGAAGGTAAGCGGATATCGCATATTATCGACCCGAGTACTGGCCACCCGATCGAGCATCATCTGGTTTCCGCTACAGTCATTGCCACAACAGCCTTAGAAGCGGACGCTTGGGATACTGGATTGATGGTGCTAGGAACAGAAAAAGCAAAAGCTCTGGCGATCCGTCTCAATCTTGCCGTCTATCTGATTACGAAACAGGGCGATCAATTGGTAGGCTGGGCATCGCCAACGTTCAAGACCTTTATGGTTAATAATCAGGATAACTAACGGGGGAAGGGAATGTTCGACTTTTTCGAAGATGAAGCGCCTTGGCAAGAGCCGCTCGCTACGGGTGCCGTAATTTTAAGGCGTTTTGTGCAAGGAGCTGATGGCGCTCTCTTTGATGAAATAAATCGTATTGCCGCACAGAGTCCCTTCGTTCATCGTATCACACCGGGCGGTTTTAAAATGTCGGTCGCTATGACAGGCTGTGGCGCAGCGCAGTGGCTCTCAGGCCGAGAGGGCTATCTCGCTAATACTGAAAGTTTACCGCTGAGTGACACACTCTTAGCTTTCGCAAGGCGTGCAGCCACCGATGCGGGTTATCCAGATTTTATTCCTGATAGTTGCCTGATTAATCGCTATGCGGTGGACAGTAAAATGACCTTACATCAGGACAAAAATGAACGGGATCTCCATCAACCCATCGTCTCTGTCTCACTCGGTCTGCCCGCGGTATTTTTATTCGGTGGCCTTGAGCGTGGTGACATGACGAGTAAAGTACTATTGGAGCATGGCGATGTCGTCGTGTGGGGGAAGGAATCGCGTCTCTGCTTCCATGGAATAGCACCCTTGAAGCCAGGCATCCATCCACTTACCGGGCCTTACCGCTTTAATATCACCTTTCGTAAGGCGCTATGATGACCTCAAGGCTATCCAGCTCATCACTTCTGACTCGGTGAGCCAATAATAAATATCCCACTGCGAACGCTCGCTGGATTGAGGTCGTGCGAGGGGGGATAAATGCGCGGTTACCCGCCCCGCTTGGGGATTTATAGCGATGATAGTGACCTGTTCGAACCCGAAGAGTGTCTGCACCTCAGGATAGACCGCCTTGTAAACGGTTTCTTTTACCGAGAATACTAAGGTTGTCGCCTGAGATAACGAAAGGCCGGCTTGAGTTAGTAAAGTCAACTCTTCCGCCGTCATAATCATCGGTCTGAGTTCTGCCGCTTTTTCTTGCGTCAACATCCGTTCAATATCGGTACCTACCGATACCGAGCCACTTTCAACGATGGCGAATATTTTATGGTCATGATGTGAGAGGGAACCACTTTTACCTATTGGCCATATCGGTGAACGGTCAGGCCTATTAAGTAATTGGAAATTAGGAATATTATCACGGGCTAGCAGTTTCGCTACTAACCAGCGGCTGGCCACATACTCTGCTTGGCGTTTCTTCACTGCATGGCGTAATGCTTCGGGGAGTTCCAAACCAAACCGGCTCACGAGCTGCGGCGTGAACGCATCGGGATCGAACTGACAGCATGCAGCGTGAAGCGGGGCGATGCTGATCTCAGCCTGTAAAATAAAAGGTAAACAGGGCGCAAGTTGGAGGGTTTCAAAGGCAGGTGGGAGCAGCTGAGGCATAATCTATTTCATCATGTTAGAAGGAATATTAAGGATACCGACTATAGCCTCTCGCGGCGAGTAAAATTGTATGACTCCCCATTGCGGATTAATCTGAAGGTAATCGCGAGAAATTTTGCCAAGCTTAAGGCACACCCAAAAATAAACGATAGAGGAGTTATCGTAATGAGCGAAGTAGAAAAAACTCAACTAGATTATTTTCGTGATGTGACCTCGCAACTAAAAGAGATGCGTCACTATGCGCAAAACAATACTGAAACGCTCTCTGCACAGTGGTTAGCTTTCGATGCGGGTGAATACAAACATAAAGAATTTGCGGATCAAATTAATACATTGTTGAACGAGCAAGGTAAATTACTCGATAATATTGATGCGACAATTCAAAACATTGAGATTGAAATCAATCATCAAGAGCAAGAAAGTTAACATCTTCCGAGCAGCTAAGGCTGCTCCTTTTTCATCCTCCCGTTTAGACTTCGTTAAGATTGCGTAAGTTATTCCTTATCCTGTTGAGATAGCGTTGAGAATATTCCGATTACTCTAGGCAGAGCACCGCGCTGACGCGCGTCACTCTATAGAAAAGAATATTGGGATATTACGATGGGACGTTTTAGGACTTGGCGTAAAAATAATCCAAAGTGGAACGAGTCGCTTAGAAAATTTAATTTTTATAAACGCGCTTGTAGAACGCTTATCAGCCACCCAGTGCTGTATTGGTGCTATTTTCAATTATGTCAGCATTCATTAATTGCGCAGCACGTTTCATACCGCACAGATGTCGTTAGTTTGGCCGCACGCCCTTTTAATAAGTATCTGAATAAACGATGGACCATCAAACAGAAACTGGCTTCCATGTCGATGACGTTGCAACGCCTCGAACAGAGTATTGACCCACAGTTTATCCCAACCTTATTTGGTACCCATTCTTCTGGGCTAACACTGGCGACTTTGCAACTTAAAAACGATGAGCAAGGGGCGCTTAAACTGATGCATTCCCGTTTTGTGCGTGAAGGGGAGATGGGGCTTTATCTTTTTGCACCGGGGAGTGAGTCGCCCCTGTATAGTCTGACATATTCGTTCGATGCCAGCGGAAAAACGCTTTATCTCTGTGGTTTGCAAGGTCCCAAGCCCGGCGAAGGACAAGATCAGGTCCGGGCGATGACTAAAGCAATGTTTGGTTTACGGCCGAAAAATCTACTGCTGTCCGCCGCCTATGCACTAGCCGATAGCTACCAAGTTGATAAGATCTGTGGAATAGCAGATAGCCATCACATCAAATCGCACCATCTTAAATCGAGTTATAATGCTTTTTGGTCAGAAATCTCTTCAGAGATCGACGATCAAGGGTGGTATCAACTTCCACGCCACGAAGCGGAGCGTGATGTCGAGCAGGTAGAGAGTAAACATCGCTCAGCTTTCCGAAAACGAGAAGCTCTACGTCAACAAATGGCCGCAGACATTGTCTCTCAGCTACGCCGTCTGGCCGACCATCCACAAGCTCACGAAGCCGTACGAGCCTTGCAAGTATCAAATGCTTAGAGGCGCTATTACATAGGCTAGCATGCACAAGGGTAGCCTAGGTGAATAGCAGAATGAGCGATAAAAATAACAAAATACTAAGCCGCCTATTTGGCGGTTTTTTTACTCCCTCAGTAATCACCTTAAGCTCAGCCAGTTATTATTTAAGCTTTGAAATCTATTCTATTATAGCCTTAAAGGCTATCTCTTATCCCTTAGTCGTGGAAGCAAAGGCTGAACATTGAAGGTTTACGAATATCACCGATAATACGGTAAGACGAAAATAACTAAAAAATGGAAGGCTATGAATATAAAATGACACTGGTAAAAATCAAAATAACACGACTGATGATACTTACAGTCTATTAAAAATTACTGCCACTTAAACCGTTAAGAACTTTTGATGTAACCAGATAAAACGTATTAATGAAAAATGATATGATTATGAAAAGTGAACCAAGATAGAGATAACTAACCCAATACACTCCCCCTTTACTTCTTCTAGTTCAATAGATTACCACTCCAATTTTCAATTTTTTATTGATTAATCGTAAGGTGGTAGTGGACGGTATTACTCAAAGATTCAACATTTAATCGGAAAATTTAAAATTTGATTTATTGTTTTTTTTGCAAGAATAATATTAGGCGCTCAAATAGCCTATCTCCATAAGGTCGTTAAAAGAAAAATCAGTTAAATCATGCCATTGGAATTTTTTAATTTAAATCTTCTTCTTTACTTCAACCTAAATACCTTGCCACCCGATACCACCTAAAATATGAACTATAATCATTCACGAGGTTGTCATTGACTCGTATCAGGAGGTGTATTCAGTGTTCTCACACGACGACGATCAAGAAGAATTAGTCATCGGAGAGGCAGCACTTAATCTTGTAACGGCAGGGCAGGTAATCAATCAAGTCTCTCTTTTAAAAGAGCTTGGCTCGATGGCCAGTAACGCCAATGACGCGGTTAGGAAAGAAGTAGTTAACAGAGCGATATGCTTGCTCGAAAGGCTTTCTTCGGCCCATAGTCGCGATAAGACAGTGTTGACTTGGATGATGGCGTCTCTCTCGGACGACGACGGAAAACATCACTAAACGTTGCCCGGCTCCGGCCGGAATACGACGAAGATAACTCAGCCTCATAATACGGGCGCGTTCTACGCGTTTCGGTCGGAGAAACTGTCATGGACGACACCCGTCTCTACCTCCACGATAGGTTAATTTATCACTAACAATCTTAAATATTGCCAATTTATAGCCATCTTGGCTAACTAGCTACAACGTTTGCACGCTTAGCGAATAAAAACATGTTTAAATAGTATTAACTAATTTGTGGTGATAGTTTTTAATGACCTTGCTCTGATAATAATTGGATAGCGAGTTGATAGTAAATAAGCTCGTCAGCGTGAGCAACCGTCAAGCTCATCGCCTGTATCTGCGCAATAATATTTTCTTTTCCTAAAGGAATATTGTCCTCAAACATTAAACGCACAGCTCTACCAATTAGTTTTAAGGTGATACGCAGGTCTACTTCCATAAATTCGATACACTGTGCTCATAATTAGGCTGCTTATTGAGCAGTCTAGCATAAGAAATGGTTAATTTCTGATACGAAACAGGGTATCTCAAAATTTGAAGAGATTTGTATAGATTAAACTCTACCTTGAGTGGCCTGTTTAAAATTTCTCAGAGAGAATGTTGCGTCACCAATAACAAATTAGCCCGAGTACTTCGATCTTCTTTCGAGTAAGCCTCACCAGGTAAAACTTCGCCAGTTTCGCCGCAAAATATTTCCCCGAACCGTCATGCTGATTTGATAAGAAAAGTGAATCACCGCGCGATGCGTCGTTTGCATTGATTACTTCTCAAACTGTAGAGGTAGCTAAAATATCGAGTGCGGTTTGTGTTTATACCTTCGTCACACTTTCCTCGAGAGCCTTTACTATTTGGGGAAATGTTAGTTGAATCGCTAATTAACAGGAAATAGGGGGTTAGGAACGCTCGAAGTCCAAAAGATAGGGGGCGGTTTTTACCATCACCAAATCACAGGCACAAAAAAAGCAGCCGTAAGTGGCTGCTTTTCTTTGGGATTTTTGGTCGGCACGAGAGGATTTGAACCTCCGACCCCTGACACCCCATGACAGTGCGCTACCAGGCTGCGCTACGTGCCGACGACT
>Ga0153974_1000139_pt1 | contig 17390 bp, 15 predicted proteins | sample TSGA058MetaG_FD_104741 | JGI IMG/M metagenome (GOLD analysis project Ga0153974, IMG submission 104741) | Attine ant fungus gardens microbial communities from Georgia, USA - TSGA058 MetaG | ecosystem: Host-associated > Fungi > Mycelium > Unclassified | place: USA: Georgia, Yuchi Wildlife... | reverse complement strand
CAGCAACTCAAACGGCAACGTTTGACCATAACATTAAGCTTCAAAACTTAGAGTTTACTTACCCTAAATCAGAAGAAGCTGTCCTTAAACAAATTAATTTTACCTTCGAAAAACACAAAAAATACGCACTTATTGGTCAAAGTGGCTGTGGTAAAACGACGCTTGTTCAACTGCTAACAGGGCATTTAAATGGCTACGAAGGAAATATTTTATACGATTGCCAAGAGCTATATCAGCTTACTAATGAAAGTATCGTTAAGTTATCGGCTATGATTCATCAAAATATTTATTTGTTTGATGAGTCTATTGAGGAGAATATCTCTTTGAAGAAGGGGTATTCTCAATCAGAGATGGAGGCAGCAATAAAGAGTAGTGGGGTTTACCTATTTTTGAATGGTACCAAGACTTTGCAGTCTGCAGTTGGAGAGAATGGTGCTAATTTATCAGGAGGACAACGTCAGCGAATTGCAGTGGCACGTGCTCTAATTCAAAATAAACCGTTATTGATTTTAGATGAAGGAACGTCGGCCATGGATAAACCAACAGCAGTGGATATTGAGAGCCGTCTTCTTAACCAGGAACAGTTAACCCTTCTAACTATTACTCATTCACTAAATCCAGAAGTTTTAAAGCAGTATGATGAAATTATTTATATGGAGGCAGGAGCTATTGTTGAAAATGGTTCTTTCTCAGACTTAATGGAAATAGAAGGACGTTTTTACCAATACGTAAATAACTAATTGCCAGAAGTAAGTTTGTTGAGGAAATTCAGCAACTTACTTTTTATTTTAAACCTAGAAAATGGTATGATGGGTGTACACAGTAAGGAGGGAGGCGTTTAGGATGAAGTTTCGAGGTTATAACATGATACAGATTCATAAAGGTTGGTCAGCTGATAAGAAATATTTGTTAACCAATCCTCATGGAGAAAAAAAGTTATTACGTATGACGGATATAGCTTATCTGGATCAAAAAAAGGATGAATTCACGGCTTTGAAAACTATGAAGGAATTTCAAATTCCTATTTCTAAACCCATTGATTTTGGAGTTTGTGATGAGAAAAATCAAGTCTGGATGTTGTTGTCTTGGATTGAGGGAATAGATTTATAAGATAAAATAGCCCAGTTATCCAAGGAGAAACAATATCAACTGGGGATTGAAGCGGGAAAAATTTTAAAACAAATTCACCAAATTCCAATACCTGAACCGAAGCAATCCTGGGAGGTAAGATTTAATGCAAAAATTGATTCTAGAATTAAAATTTATCGAGAATGTGGCTTAAAACTATTAGGTGATGAACAACTGATCACTTATATAGAGAAAAATCGATATTTGTTAAAAAATCGTCCTCAAGTTTTTCATCATGGAGATTATCATATTGGAAATATGTTATTAACCCCTGATGAGAGCGTAGCTATTATTGATTTAAATCGAATGGATACAGGAGATCCATGGGAAGAATTTAATCGAATTGTTTGGTGTAGTGCAGTAAGTCCGTATTTTGCATCAGGGATAATTAATGGTTATTTTAATCATCAAGTTCCAGAAGAATTTTTTAAATTATTAGCTGTATAGATTGCTAGTAACACTCTAGGCGCTATTGCTTGGGCGAAAGATTTTGGTGAGAAAGAGATTGAAGTGATGATTAAGCAGACACAACAAGTTTTAGAAGATTATCAAGGAATGGCATCTAGTATTCCAAAATGGTATTTGTCTGGGATTGGCTAAGTAAAAACCGTGCTCAAAAGGATAAATTCAACTTTAAAATCCAGCTTCTTTATGTCATTAACTTAAGACCATGATGTCAGCATTGTGGTTTTTTTGTTATAATAATAAAATAAGGTGGGAAGTAGAGTTACATTGAAATAATAGGGGTTTATTTTTTATATAAGGCTTAGATCGCTATGGAGAACGAGTCCGTCATAACCTATAGGGCGATAACTACATATTAGACGTCAAACTCTTGTCAAGAGTTTGACACTACCCATAAAAACGAGGGGATTGAGAAGATGAAAAGTGTATTGGCTTTAGCCGCTGTAGGTCTAGTCTATGGTGCGCTACAAAATAACTGGATTCAAGTCGAGAAAATTAGACTTCAGGTTAAACAGTTACCCCCTGAATTGGAAGGATTCAAAATAGTTCACCTTTCAGATATCCATCTTCCTCGAAATGCTGCCTCAATTAACTATCTGACTCAATTAGTGAAAAAGCAAGAGCCGGATTTAATTGTAATGACTGGTGACATCGTGGATCGCAAAGCCAATCCTTTAACTTGTGGCTTAACTGAGCTTTGTCAAGGATTAGCTGGGATTACAGCCGTTTATGGGGTGACGGGAAATCATGAAAAAACAAATTGCCAGTTGTCACAATGGAAAAAGATTTTAGAGAAAAATGGCGTTAAGCTAATAGATAATCAGTATGAAATATTAACGATAGGAACTAGTAAATTGGCGCTTCTGGGTTTAGAAGATGGTAGAACTTATCGAAATCGTTTTTTAAAAGCTAATGACATAAGAGAATGTCAATATAAGATTTTATTAGTTCACCGCCCGTTGCTTTGGCAGCAGAGTTACCCTAATTCCGTGAGTCTATGGCCTGATTTAGTGTTGAATGGTCATGAACATGGGGGACAATTTCGAATTCCTTTTATAGGGGGATTAATCTCTCATGATCAAGGTCTGTTCCCTAAGTATACATCTGGTGTCTATACAATTAAAAATCAAACAAAGGTGATTTTAAGCCGCGGGCTTGGTAGTACAACAATTCCGCTACGAATCCATAATCGTCCCCATTTACCGGTTATCACTTTAACGAACCGATAAAAAAGGGCTACATCAAAATGACTAAAACTTTAGGTCTTCATAAAGATGTTTCCCTATTAATATTAAGTAAAAATCTTGAATATAAGGTAGGAATTTTATTCTAATATCCTAACTGATATTTTTACCATATATTTTTCATAGCCTTTTACTGATAAGTCATCTAATAAAACATCTTCATAGAAAAACTCGTCTAGATTTAACTGATTGCTCCTAGCAAAATCAAGGATGTTTTGGTATGTTTGTTCAGTAGAAAAAAAACCTTCTTGATGAAAAGCATTTAAATAACGACCTGCTTTTTTTATGTAGATATTTTCATTTTGTCCCTTATTATCCACATTTGTAAAAAAACATTCATAATTAAGGTAGTCTTTCAACTTGATACGATCAATATGAATAATATTACCAATAGAATTCAGAGGAAATAAGCCATGATTTTTACAGTTGGACATATGTTTACTAATATCAAGTCCTAAATTTTTGTTAGTTTCTGGCTTAGTTACCTCAGTAGTTAATAATAATTCTTCTTTTTCTGTTGTGATAAAAGGATGATTATCTTTAATCGTTAGAGCTTCTTCTGTAAATTGTACCTTATGAGAAATCAAATTTTTCATTTGTTTTAAATGATTAATTTTTACTTCAATTTCATCCTCTTTCTCTTTTAATAATAAAATTAGATCTTTAGGATTTCTTTTATCTAAATATGCTTTTATCTCTTTAAGACTCATGCCTAACTCCTTTAAAGTAGAGATAACACCAAAAAACTCAATTTGAGTATAAGAATAATATCGATAGTCATTTTCCAATTTAATTTCAGGAACAAAAACTCCAACTTTATCATAATGGAATAAGGTGTGTTTTGTAACTCCAGCGAGTTTCGCAAATTCATTTGTTGAAAAAAATCCTTGTTTATTTAAATTATTCATCTTGACCTCCTTGACTATCGTGTTACACGATACCTTATTATAAATAATATGATGTCATATATCCATAATAATAACAAGGAGGAACTGAGATGAATCAAATTTATGTAAAAAGTGAGTTTGCCCCTTTGAAAAGAGTTGTGATGGCTCAATCTGAATTTGCATTTCCTACAAAAGGCGTTTTAGAAGAGGCAGAATTCTTAACAAAAGAAAGTAGAGTGTTGTATAGTAAAAAGAATATATTAGGGAAAAACTATAAAGAAGCGTTCCCGGAAAGGCAAAAAGCGTGGGAAGCTGAGCGAGAGAATCTAAAGAAAGTTTTAGAAAAGTATGATATAGAAGTATTAGCACCTAGATTTCTAACCAATTATGAAAAAGAAATAGGAAAAGAAGATGGGTATAGTAATTTCTTTGTTAGGGATCCTTTTTTTACAATAGGTCAGTTTCTAATCGAGGGTTCTCTAAGATTTCCCCATAGAAGAAATGAGATACTACCTGTTAGGAATTTGCTTATAAGTGAATCAAAGGAAAATAAATGCTTTTACTTATCGATTCCTAAGCCTGATATATCAAATGGGCTTGATGATGAAGTGGGGCCATTCCTAGAAGGAGGAGATATTTTAGTTTTAAATGACACTTTATTTGTTGGGAACTCAGGACTTGCATCAAATAAAAGTGGAATTAACTGGCTGAAAAATTTAGTGAGCAATTTTGGATATCAAGTAGTTGAAGTTTCGCTACATCATAAAATTCTTCACCTTGATTGTGCAATTAGTTTAGTGAGAGATGGACTCATGATTGTTTGTGAAGAAGCACTATTAGAGGGTATACCTGAGCAATTTAAAAATTGGGATAAGATTTTTGTTACCTTAGCTGATGCTTCAAATCTTGCGACAAATGGTCTTCCTATAAATGAACAGGTGTACATCACAGATCCAGAATTTAAAGTTATTGGTAATGAGTTGGAAAAGCGAGGAATATACGTAGAGTATATCGATTTCAAGATATCCAGAAGTTTTGGGGGTTCATTTAGATGTACAACACAACCTTTATTAAGAATAGATGAGAAAAGGGAGGAAAAGTAAGATGTTGATATTTGATGAAATTTATAAGATAATGAGCGATTCATTTCCAGTTTCCGAAATTCGATCTTATGACATGCAAAAAGCATTGCTTGATAGAAATGACTATCAGATTAAAACTTATAAACAAGAGGGTGCTATTCTAGGGTTTTGTGCCTATTATCAATTTGAAGAATTCTTTTTTATTGAGCATTTAGCATGTACTTCTCAATCCCGTGGTTTGGGGATTGGAAGCAAACTGGTAAAAGAAGTATTGGAAGAAGCTAATGGGCGCCTTGTTCTTTTAGAGGTTGAAATTCCACTTTCAGAAAATGAAAAACGAAGAGTTCAGTTTTATAAACGCTTAGGATTTTATTTAAATCCCCACTATCATTATTTGCCTCCATTAAATGAGTTTACACCAGGAATGGAGCTTAAAATTATGTCTTTTTCTAGAATGTTGACAGAGGAAGAGCAACGATTTTATCGACGTATTTTAAATAGTAAAGTCTTTCAAGTTGAGGAAGACTATGAAATTAAGTGAGTGTTTTTTTTAAAAAGTATGCACTTAATTTAAATATTAAAAAGGGAGCCGTTTTTGAGTGGCTCCCATTTGGGGTTTATCAGATAGTTAATATATGTTCGTAAAGGTAGTGAGCAATGCCACCTTCTGTATTTAATTTTAGTTTTTAAATGAAGTTAATTATTGAGATAGTTTTTTCTGTTCGAGAAGGGTCGCGCCCGGCGGCAGAAACTTGGTGGTGAAATTCCACTACAGGTTTGGCAATAGGTACTGTTAGCGAGAGGCAAGGTGGTAATCGTGAGGTTGTAGCTGAAGGAAGCCCGACGCAAAATCCCGTACCGACCAACAGAAGTGGGATATAAGGCTAGCAAAGACTGGGCGAGATTGCCATACAAATTGAAATCCAATACTGCCCGAAGTCAAGTCAGTAAATCCTCCAGCGGGTGACATAGGAGGATAGTTTTCGCCCTTACCGGGGAGAGTAAAATACAACAGAAGATGGCTACCGTCAAAGTAATAGGATGGAACCTGAAAGGTATGACGGAGCGCAGAGTGCCTTTTATGGTGAACATGAACTTTTGAATTAACGAACTGTTTCCAAAGGGGCTTTTATTTTGCAAATACAGAAATAGAAAGGCTTCTAAGTGAGGAAGAGAATGCGTAGGTTTAAAATATAGGGAATAAGTTAAGTTCAGTACGTAAAAATATTAAAAAAACCATTTATTTTGGTTATTAAAGATGATATGCTTATAATACAGTTCTATATTAAAAAAGGATGGGAAAACGTTTTAAAAAACAAGCTGAAGTAAAGTCCATATTGATAAGAAAGAAGGCGAGTGAGTATGATTTGATTATGAAACGAACGCTATACACAACTAAGGAAGAGTGATTTATGATTTATATCAAGGCGGGTGTGTATGAAGAAAAAGTCTTGGTGTCAAAGCCTCGTGTTTCTTTGATAGGGGTAGGAGAAAAGGCAGTTACCCTTACTTACAGTGATTATGCGAAAAAACTTTAAAAGAGGATCAAACAGAGATGGGAACTTTTAGTGTTCTTGTAGCTGCTAATGGTTTTGTATAAGAACCATGCTGGGCCTGGCGATAAAGTCGGTCAGGTTGTTGCAGTGTACCCAGAGGGGGATTAGTTAGAATTTCATAATGTTTGTACACCTTGTTTACGGCTCCATTACCGCCAGCTCCTTTAAAAGGGGATGTTGTTTTTGGAGGTCCTAGAGATGAAGCCAAGAAACAGACCATCCATAAAAAGTCAATAGAGGCTTAAGAAGGTCTCATGAGTTATCTTATAAATTGAGTTTAGGAGTGATAAAATGAGTAAATACACCTTATATTTAGCGGGTGATTCAACGGTACAAGACGTTGATCAAAAAATCAGTAATGAAATGGGCTGGGGGCAACAACTACCCACATTTTTTACAAAAGATATTAAAATTATTAATAAAGCTATTGGTGGAAGAAGTACAAAAAGTTTTTTAAAAGAGGGAAGATTACAGGAACTTTTAGACCATGCCTCAGAAGGAGATTATTTGTTTATTCAATTTGGGCATAATGATCAACTCTTAGATAATCCAGAAAGAGGGACATTACCTTATGAAGATTATCAAGAAAATTTAAAGATATTTGTTGAATCTGCACGCAAACAAGGCGTAATCCCTATTTTAGTAACGCCTGTTCAAAGAAGATCGTTTGATGATAATGGACATCTGACAGACTCATTAGGTGAGTATCCATTAGCAATGAAAGAAATTAGCGAATCTTTAAAGGTTCCAATGATTGATTTAAGTGAAAAAAGTAAACAATACTTTGAGTTATTAGGACCGGAACAAACAAAGGCGTTGTTTGCTTGGTATGAGTTAGAAGAATCCACAAGAAGAAAAAAACCAGATGTTACTCATTTAAGTGCTCATGGTGCTAAGGAAATTGCGAAGCTAGTTGTAGAAGGAATGGAAGAATTAGATTTACCTTTTTCTCAGTATAAACAACCCACCTAATTTTTAGTAAATATTTATATTAATTTAGGTTTTGAAAACGGTGGAAAACCTATAAAATATGATATGATGAGTGAAGGTTAGTAGAGGATGGTTTAGGATGAAGGTTGGTGATTATAATAAGATTCAAAATCATAAGGGATATAACAACCCTTGCTATTAAAGGGTTGTCCGTCAATGGTTACCTGAAAATTAAGGTTCTGTCACTTGATGATAGTAAATAATTTTTTCACTTTTAATGATTTATGATTGTACGCTTATAAACGCATAAAATCCTTCACTTTTTAGCATAAATGATATATAATATAACTATAATAAAAAAAGACACTGCGACAACAGTGCCTTTAATACAGTCACTTATAAACGATGGCTGATTATAAACAGTTTCAATAACCGTCTTTGTGTCCCCACACGTTTAAGACGGTTATTTTATTTTTTATTGACTAGTGCAATTATGAGTGTCACGATTAGCACAAGCATGGTCATTAAGGCACTGATAAAGATACCAGTAGCATTTAACAACAAGCTTATTACTTCGTATGTACTCATAAGCCTTCTCCTTTACAACAAGAATGGTGAAGTTGCTTAGTTTATAAAAAATTCATTGGCATCAATCCTTTCAGATTAGATTGCCACCGTCTTTTAAGTTTCTGTAGTTTGAATTATATCATAAAAATTTCCATTGTACTACAAAGTACTGCAAATATGAGCATTAAAACGAAAGAGAATTATTTCAGGAAAACCTTTTTTTACATTGTAGGCGCAATAGTTTTAGTGGCTGTAAATACCTTGTTAATCCCGCTTTAAAGTATGAACAGACATTAAAGGTTTTACTATAGCGGTCATTTAGTAAGATATAGCTTGGATGGAGAACTTTCTTTCAACAATATCTGGGAAGAGAGTCAGCGTTGGGTTTCCATAAATTTCCTAAGACACTCAAATTGTTTTCTAATCTGGTTATGTAATTCATTATAGAGTTGATGAAGACTATAAGATCCAGTGATCATAATTAGCTTGAGGTGAATATGATAAATGGGAGCCATTGTGGCTCCCATTTTAAGGTTGTCAGATATTTAATAAATTTTCATACAGGTAGTGGGCAACACCACCCTCTGTATTTAATTTAGTAGCTCCTGTGGAAACAGCTTTTAATTGGTCAAGGGCGTTTTCCATGGCTATACTTGTTCCAGCAAATTGGAACATTTCAATATCGTTATCTCCATCTCCAAATACAATAATGTCTTCGGGTTCGAAGTTTAGATGTTTGGCAACTTTTGCAAGGGCCGTTCCTTTATTAGAATCATGCTTAAATACTTCAATGACATGTGTATATTCATCTCCCCATTGGCGACAAGTCACGGTATCAGAATGATTCACACGTAGGTAATTCATAACTTTTTGTTCAAAGCCTGGCTTCACTATTAGAATAAAACCACTTGGTTGTTGATCTAATATGTCTTTAAATGGACCAAACTTAACCGAATCACAGTTTTTTAGATGGAACCAATTTCCAAGTAGTTCATCTTCTTTTATAACATAGGTGTTATCTTTATATTCACAAGTTGCATTTTCAATATAGGCTGAGATTTCTGAGTTGAAGATATCATTGATGATTTCTATTGGAATTTGAGCAATAATTTCTTCAAAGTTTTTGTCTGTCGGGTGATGAATATAACTTCCGTTAAAGTTAATACTAGGAGTATCGAGTTCTAATTCTTGGTAAAATTTTATTGAAGCGCGAGCAGGGCGACCTGTTGCAATAACTATGGTATGACCCGCTGCTTTTGCTGCCATAAGGGCCGCTTTTGTTTCAGGGTGCAACTCTACATGGTCGTGTAAAGATGTCCCATCTAAATCAATGACGATTAATTTTTTATTCTCCATGATATAAACCTCCTTAATTCCTTTTACTATAACATAACCTGTGTCTTTTGGGAAATATTAAATAAGTATTAGTTTTGTTAGCACTCTACTTGACCGAGTGCTAATCAAGTGGTAATATATATATATATACAAGCTATTACATAATCTATATCAGGCTATTATAGATGAGACTAGGGATGTGATAGGAAGATAAAAGATAACGTGATAGGAGTGAGATCATGAATATAAACAAAATGACAGAGAAATTGCAACAAGGTTTAATGGAAGCGGAGTCTTTTGCAAGATCATTGAATCATCAAGAGATTGATACTCCCCATTTATTAAATGTATTATTAGATGACCCTGAAGGTTTAGTTCCCCGTATTTTAACGAAATCAGCTTACCCTGTTGATAATATAAAACGAGAAATTGGAGCCATATTAAAGAAAAGAGCAACGGTAAGTGGTGGATCACAGCCGTATATTTCAGCAGACTTAAATCGAGTTTTGTTAAAGGCGGATGATTATGCTCGAGCTTGGCAGGATGAGTATTTATCTGTTGAGCATGTTTTTTTAGCAATTTTGGATTCACAGGCTTATGAGATAAAGCAATTAATTAAAAAGTTTGATATTCAAAAAGAACAGATTAAGGAAATAATCTCACAAATAAGGGGGAATACACGAGTGATGACACAAAATCCAGAAGCAACTTATGAAGTGTTGGAGAAATATGGACGTGATTTAGTGGAAGATGTCAAAGCCGGAAAAATTGACCCTGTTATTGGTCGTGATGAAGAGATTCGTCGTGCTATTCGTATTCTTTCTAGAAAGACGAAAAATAATCCGGTTTTAATTGGAGAGCCAGGAGTTGGAAAAACAGCTATTGTAGAAGGATTAGCCCAACGAATTGTCCGTCAGGATGTTCCGGAAAGCTTAAAAGATAAAACTATCTTTGAATTAGATTTAGCTTCTCTAGTAGCGGGTGCTAAATATCGCGGTGAATTTGAAGAACGTCTAAAAGCTGTTTTAAATGAGGTTAAAAGTAGTGAAGGACGGGTTATTTTATTTATCGATGAAATTCATAACATTGTGGGAGCAGGTCGCACTGATGGAGCCATGGATGCTGGAAATTTGTTAAAGCCATTGCTTGCTCGTGGAGAGTTACATTGCATTGGTGCTACGACGTTAAAAGAGCATCGTGAATACATTGAAAAGGATCCAGCTTTGGAAAGACGATTCCAAAAAGTTCAAATAGATGAACCCACTGTAGAAGATACAATTTCCATTTTAAGAGGACTGAAAGAACGGTTTGAAGTTCATCATCGTGTCAGTATTTCCGACGCTTCTCTTGTAGCAGCTGCCACTTTATCAGATCGTTATATAACTGACCGTTTTTTACCTGATAAAGCGATTGATCTTATCGATGAAGCTTGTGCAACGATTCGAACGGAAATTGACTCTTTACCTGAGGAATTAGATCGGATTGAGCGGCGCGTGACCCAATTGGAAATTGAAGAAGCAGCCCTTAAAAAAGAGCATGATGAAAATAGTCAAAAACGACTGGAAACCTTACAAGTTGAGCTTGGGAATTTAAAAGATGAGTTAAATATTTTAAAACTACAATGGGAAAAGGAAAAACAAGCCATTCATGGAGTAGCAGATTTAAAGAAAGAATTAGAATTGACACGTCGTCTGTTAGAGGAGGCTCAATCAAGAGGGCAATATGAAAAAGCAGCTGAGTTTCAATACGGTAAAATTCCGCAATTAGAAAAACAAATTGCTGAAGTAGAGGCTGCCCAATCCCATGATTCTGATGGAGATAAACGACTATTAAGAGAACATGTAACAGAAACTGAAATTGCCGAAATTATTGCTCGCTGGACTGGGATTCCTGTTGCTAAATTGGTACAAGGAGAGCGAGAAAAATTATTGAACTTAAAAGGAGATATAAAGCGTCGAGTGATTGGGCAAGATTGGGCAATTGATTTAGTTGGAGATGCCATTATTCGAGCTCGCGCTGGAATTAAAGATCCTAAGCGCCCTATTGGTTCATTCTTATTTTTAGGACCTACTGGTGTTGGGAAAACGGAAGTTGCCAAAGCCTTAGCCGAATTCTTATTTGATAGTGAGGAACATATTGTACGGATTGATATGAGTGAGTACATGGAAAAACATGCTGTCTCTCGTTTAGTTGGTGCTCCTCCAGGTTATATTGGATATGAAGAAGGAGGACAATTAACAGAAGCCATTCGTCGCAAACCGTACTCTATTGTATTATTAGATGAAATAGAAAAAGCACATCCAGATGTGTTCAACATTTTATTACAAATTTTAGATGATGGACGCATTACTGATTCCCAAGGACGAACTGTAGACTTTAAAAATACAATCATTATTATGACTTCAAATATTGGTTCGCAAATCTTACTTGAAAATGAAGATTTTAAATTTGCAGTGGAGCAGATTCAGCAATCATTACGTGATTACTTTAAGCCGGAACTTTTAAATCGAATTGATGAAATCATTACCTTTAATCCACTATCAAAAGCCGTTATTTATCAAATTGTAGAGAAATTTATTGCTCTCTTAAATACCCGTTTAGAAGAACAACGAATAAAGGTGGAGTTAACACCGGCAGCTCATGAATTTATCGCCTTAGAAGGATTTGATTCTGTTTATGGAGCCAGACCTTTAAAACGTTTTATTCAACGTACCATTGAAACGAAAGTAGCCCATGCCTTAATCGCTAGCGAAATAGTACCTGATACTATAGTGACAGTTGATGTAGTTGCTGGAGAAGTTAAGCTAAGCTTTAAGAAAATAAATTAAGATTTTAAATTTGAAGAGTTACCTTAATATTGAGAAAGATTTTTCTGTTCGAGAAGGGTCATCAACTGGATATTTACGAGTTAGTCTGTATCGTTGGGTACAAGTTATGAAAAATATGGAAAGTGCGCTTCCTTTACTAGGAAACGCACTTTTTGTAATTTTCAATTAGATTCAAATTTCTGACTGCAGACAAGACGGTAGGAAACTCAGTGTATTCAAGCCAAATCTTTTGACGCTGAAAATGGCCGAGAGCTAAAGGGAGCTCAACTATTCCTCCGACATGGTCAAATTGCCACCACATCAAGCAACGAAGTTTCAACACTGTATAATTTATGGAGCAGTGATTTTCTTTTATTATGAAGCTAGCCAGGGTCTAGTTTCAGCTAAGTCAGGAGGGTCAAGGGACTTGGATATATGGTTCTGGAGGTGGAAGTGAGGAATAACCATTTACTAAAGGGGGGAGGTTAGAAGTGTCTAGCGTCGTTGCGAGAAATACGGCTTACTCTAGCTTTAATACTAATTCTCGCTAGAAATAACACCACCTTTGCGGTTTTTTTGCCCTAGCCGTCGTCACCCTTCCGCACCCGATACGCCCGTATCGCTTAGCTACAGGCAACAAGTACCGGAACCGAAAATCCTCACAAATTCGGTATCATTTCTAAAGGTCATTAGTATAAGGTGGACTTTAGCTTTCATTCCTTCACCATTGCTATAATATTTTTCAAAACATCTTATTTTATAATTTTTTTAGCATTAAAAATTTTCTTATGAAAATAATGGTTTTGACTTTAAAATCTCACCAAATTGTGGATCGCTATTTCGTTTCTATCCACAAATTCTAGATAATCATCCAATCATAAAAATCTACAAATACCTATGTTTTTAAATTTTCTTTAAAATTAGTTTTCCATAATGAAATGTAAGTTATAAATGTTTAGTTATCTTAGTTCTGTTTGAAACAGGGCTAGCCTTTACATCTTTTATTGTTAAAAAAATTTCCAACAATAAGGCCTTTTTAACTTATGAATGGGAAAAAATTTTTTCTTTATAGACCTATTCTAAACACACTAAAAAAGAAGAGACAGGTTATATTTTTTCAATAGCTAGAAATAAGTTAGCTAGTTACTAACAAATTACCTCAAAAAGCGTCTTGTTTATAACTTTTTTTCAATATACTCTTTCCATAAAGAATAAATTATGTATAATAATAATGATTCGTACTTTTATCTTAATGGTAAATATGTAAAAAAATGAAAACGAATTAGTTCACTAAGTTAGCCATTTAACTGCTAAAGGAGTTGGTAAAGATGAAAAATAAAATAAGTTAGTCAAGTTATCCCAATAGAAAATAGGGGGAGTCAAAATTCATGTAAACAAATTTAACAGTCTAAAACAAAAAACAAAAAAACTAAAAAGGAGCTGATCAAGATGCAAAATCAAGTGCTTATCTTAATGGTTACAAAAATAAAAAGAGAAGAATTAATTACGTTAGAGAATGAATTAACTTAGCTTAACTAACTATAACGGCGTTAAAAATAAAGGAGTCGATTAAGATGTAAAACAGCCAACTTAAACTCATAATAAATTACATAAGTATAAGGAGAGTTGGTACAGAATGAAAGATATAAAGTTGTTATTTTATTGGCTGAAAGGTCAACATTTAAAGATGATGGGGGCAATGATTGCCACCATCTTAGGAATTGTCTTTACCACTTTAATTCCCATCGTGAATCAAATAGCTATTGATTTTGTTATATTAGATTCACCTATTTTAGAAGCTAATCTTTTAACAGATTGGATTCTTGCAGTTCAAACCCTTAAGGGTCAACTTCTGTTTTGTGGTATACTGATTATTTTATTTACAGCCATTAATGCGTTTTTTAACTTTATAAGAGGAAAATGGGTAGCAGAATTTTCGGAAGCTTTGGCTAAAAATTTAAAAGATAATATGTATCGTCATATTCAAGAATTACCTTTTATGTACCATAAGCGGGTGGAAACTGGAGATTTAATTCAACGTTGTACCTCGGATATTGAGACCATTCGTGTCTTTTTATCGACACAACTAGTAGAATTAGGAAATTGTTTATTTATGTTTTGCTTGATTTTTTCCTTCATGTTACAGTTAAATGTTAAATATGCTTTAGTGAGCATTTGCTTAATACCAGTACTTTTTTTCTTCTCAATGGTTTTCTTCCGGAAAATTAGAGATGCTTTCAAAGAGGTCGATGAGTCAGAAGCTAAAATGTCAACGATGCTTCAGGAAAATTTGACTGGAGTCCGGGTAGTTCGCGCTTATTGTAATCAAGCTTATGAAATCCAAAAATTTGAAGCCCGTAATCAAGATTTTCGTTTTCATGATTATAATCTATCAAAACTAAGTGCTGTATTTTGGGGCTTCTCAGACTTTTTGTGTTTTTTACAAATTACTTTGATTATTATTTATGGTGCTTTTTTAGTTATTCAAGGAGAAATTACTTTAGGAACTTTACAGGCCTTTATTGCTTATGGGTCCATGGTCATTTGGCCAATTCGCCAATTAGGAACAGTTTTAACGGAGTTTGGAAAATCCACTATCTCCATTAAGCGAATTAATGAAGTGCTAAAAGAAGCTACTGAATTTGAAGAGGGTATCACGTTATCTGACTTAAAAGGAAATATCGAATTTAAACAAGTAGGATTTGAGTACGAGGATGAGGAAGGGACTAAAATTCTTAAAGACGTTACTTTCTCCGTTAAAAAAGGACAGACAGTAGCCATTATTGGACGAACGGGTTCAGGAAAGACAACTTTAATGAATTTATTACTTCGCTTATATGACTATACGGAAGGTTCAATTACATTAGATGGTGTTGACTTGAAAAAAATTGATAAGCGGTTCCTTCGCCGTCAAATCGGAGTTGTTTTACAAGAGTTATTTTTATATACGAAAACAGTGGGACAGAACATTAAAATTGCTAAACAAGGAGCTAGCCAGGAAGAGGTTTACTCGGTTGCAAGAACAGCAGCTGTTCACGATGTCATTGAATCTTTTGAAGAGGGTTACGACACTATTGTAGGTGAGCGGGGAGTGACGTTATCAGGGGGTCAAAAGCAACGAGTGGGAATTGCTCGTGCTTTAATGAATGAATGTCCCATTTTAATCTTTGATGATTCTTTAAGTGCAGTAGATACTAAGACAGACAATCAAATTCGTAAAGCGTTAAATAAACGCTTTAAAGAAGTGACTACTTTTATTATTTCTCATCGTGTGAGTAGTGTAAAAGATGCTGATCAAATTATTGTTTTAGATCAAGGACATGTGGTGCAAAAAGGAACTCATGATGAGTTAATTAGCCAAACGGGACTATACAAAAACTTTTGGGAGATTCAAAATCAAAAGGAAGCAGATGCAATGAATTTAATTAATAAAGAAGGGAGGGAGTAACATGGCAAATAAGTTTGAAGAGGCAGAGTTTACAAAAGTAGATATTAAAGCATGGAAGCAGATTTTTGCTTATATGAAAGATATGAAAAAAGAAATTGGACTTTTGTTTCTTTCGGTTTTTATTTTAGCTATACTAGATACAGTACTCCCCCAATTAAATCGAATTGTGATTGATAATTATATTATGATGGGAGATGCAAGTCGATTAAGTGAAATTACTGGTATTTATATTTTGTTTATTTCAGTATTTGGATTTGTTGTTTGGGCATTTATTTTACTAGCCAGTCAAGTCCAATTAAAAGTATCCTATAAAATCAGACGGGACGCTTTTAAAAGGTTGCAAGAACTTTCGTTTTCTTATTACGATAATTCTTCAGTTGGATGGCTAATGTCACGTTTAACTTCAGATACCAATCGAATTGGGAGTTTACTATCATGGGGATTTGTCGATATAGGTTGGGCAATTATGGTTATGTTTTTTGTCACGATTATAATGTTGGTCATGAACTGGAAGCTGGCCTTGCTAACATTGGCAGTTGTACCTATTATTTTTGTGGTAAGTTACTTTTTTCAAACTAGACTCTTAAAAGAGCATCGTCGTGTTCGTAAACTAAATTCGAAAATTACAGGAGCATTTAATGAAGGTATTACAGGTTCTGTGACGACGAAAACATTAGTAATGGAACAGGAAAATGTAGCAGAGTTTAGTGGCTTAACTGAGGATATGCGTGGAGCTTCCGTTAGAGCAGCTAAAATTGATGCAGTTTATTTTCCAATTGTCATGACATTGGGAAGCTTTGGAGCAGCTTTAATTATTTATTATGGGGGTCTAGAGGTTTTCCAAAATCGAATAACTTTTGGTGAATTGATACTATTTGTTTCGTATTCACGGCTGTTTTATGATCCCCTATTAATCTTAGCTCGCATGTTAACGCGAGTTCAAGAAGCACAAGCTTCAGCAGAACGAGTCATCTCGTTAATAAACCAAGAGTCCGATATTGTAGATGCCCCAGAAGTTATTGAGAAGTATGGAACTATAGAGAATCGAAAAATTGAAAACTGGGAATCCATTAAAGGAGATATTCAGCTGATAGATGTTGGATTTAAATATAAAAATGGAGAGAAAGTAATGGAAAAGCTTAACTTAACTGTTAAAGCCGGAAGTAGTATTGCTATTGTAGGACCAACAGGTTCTGGTAAAAGTACTTTAGTTAATTTGATTTGTCGCTTTTATGAACCGACCAGTGGGCAAATTTTAATTGATGGTGTGGACTACCGCCAGCGTTCACAAGATTGGTTGCATTCTAATTTAGGTTATGTTCTCCAGACCCCACAGTTATTTAGCGGAACTTTAAAAGAAAACATCCGTTACGGGAAGTTAGATGCTACAGATGAAGAAATTATTGCAACGGCTAAATTGATTAATGCCCATGATTTTATTTTAAAATTTCCTGAAGGTTACGATACAGTTATTGGTGAAAATGGTTCGGGATTATCTACAGGTCAAAAACAATTGATTTCCTTTGCCCGAGCTTTAATTGGAAATCCAGCTATTTTAATTTTAGATGAGGCAACAGCTTCTATCGATGTTGAGACCGAACATTTATTACAAAATGCCATTCAAACCTTATTAAAGGATCGAACTAGCTTTATTATTGCTCACCGCTTATCAACCATTGTAAATGCAGATCAAATTTTATATGTAAAAGATGGAGAAATTATTGAACAAGGAACTCATGCCCAATTAATCGAGAAACATGGGGCTTATTATGAACTCTATATGGGACAATTTGAAAAAATAGCTTAGAGCAAAGACTTTTTATAAAAAATAAGTGCTAATCTTTTTTGAAGGTGAGCACTTATTTTACTCTTATTAACCCTAGCTAATTCGTTTAAAAGTAGCAGCTAGTGTAAACTTAATTTCAAAAATTAAAAAAAAAT
>Ga0153974_1000138_pt1 | contig 17461 bp, 11 predicted proteins | sample TSGA058MetaG_FD_104741 | JGI IMG/M metagenome (GOLD analysis project Ga0153974, IMG submission 104741) | Attine ant fungus gardens microbial communities from Georgia, USA - TSGA058 MetaG | ecosystem: Host-associated > Fungi > Mycelium > Unclassified | place: USA: Georgia, Yuchi Wildlife... | reverse complement strand
CATTATGGTATTATTAGGTTCAATTATAACAGTAATTTATCCGCTATTAGTTGGGATTGTGGTTGATGAGGTTATTTCTAAACAAAGATTGGAACTTTTGATACCTGTGCTAGGTTTGATGATTGGAACTACTTTTATTCGTACCATAATCGTGTATTTCTATCGGATATTATGTGAGCATATTTCACAAAAGTCGATTTACCAAATACGTGGGGATTTATATCAGAAGCTACATAACTTAGATTTTGAATATTTCAATCAAAATAAAGTAGGTGATATTATGACGAGAATGACCGGGGATATTGATATCATTCGTCATTTTATCGCCTATGTCACGTATGTGTTAATGGATAATGTTCTTTTATTTTCATTGGCAATTATCATGTTAGTAAGAATTAATTGGATGCTTACACTTTCATTATTATGTCTCGTACCTATCATTGGATATTTGGCTACTAAAATGTCCAAAGAGGTTCGCCCAACCTTTATGAAGATTCGCGAAAGCTTTTCAAGTTTAAATTCTATGGTGCAAGAAAATATTAGTGGAAATCGAGTGGTTAAAGCCTTTGCAAAAGAAGATTATGAAATAGAAAAATTTACTCAACATAACCGTGATTTTAAAGAAAAGAATATTGATTCAGCGCGGGTATGGGCAAAATACTTACCTCCTTTAGATTCTTTAGCAAGCCTTTTAAATGTATTTGTGATTTTTATTGGAGGATTATTCGTTATTAACGGACAGATGACCATCGGAAACCTGATTGTGTTTAATAGTTATCTATGGATGCTAAATATGCCCATGCGAATGGCAGGGTGGCTTATTAATGATGTTCAACGATGTATTGCCAGCACTGAGAAAATTAAAGAATTATTAGAAACAACACCTAAGGTACAAAATGAAACAAAACCATTACAAAAAGAGCTAAAAGGATCGATAGAATTTCAGAATGTTGATTTTTATTTTGAAGATGATAAAGACACATTGATTCTACAAGATATTTCATTTAAGGCATCTCCAGGTCAATGCATTGCGATTTTAGGTGAAACAGGTGCTGGAAAATCCACCCTCGTTAATTTAATATGTCGTTTTTATGATGCCAGTCGTGGGCGTGTTTTAATTGATGGAAAAGATATTCGTCAATGGGATATTAAAACCCTTCGAAGTAGTATTGCCACCGTCATGCAAGAAATCTTTCTTTTCTCCGATACAGTTGAAGGAAACATTGCTTTTGGAGAACCTAATGCTAACTTTGATCAAATAAAGGATTCTGCACTTCGAGCTGATGCCCATCATTTTATTACAAAAATGGAAGAGGGGTACGAAACCATTGTTGGTGAGCGAGGTGTGGGTCTATCTGGAGGACAAAAGCAAAGAATTTCATTGGCACGAGCGCTTTTAAAAGATCCAGCTATTCTCATTTTAGATGATACAACGTCAGCTGTTGACATGGAAACTGAATTTAAAATACAAAAAGAATTAGAAAAAATTGCGCAAAATAAAACCACTTTTATAATCGCTCATCGAATCTCTTCGGTAAAACACGCAGATTTAATATTAGTGCTAGATAAAGGTAAAATTATTGAACGTGGAAATCATGAGGAATTACTAAAGAAGAAAAACTATTATTATGACATCTATCAACAACAAATTGGAGAAGGTGAGGTGAATTAATATGGCTAAACGTAATAAATTTGATATTGATGAAGAGTTAGAAGAGCAATTTAATATTCAACATTTAAAGCGGGTCCTACATTATATTAAGCCTTATATTAAACGTATTGCTATTGTACTAGGCGTCATTTTTATTGCAAATATTGCGGCTCTTTCAGCACCCCTGCTTATTAAAATTGCCCTTGACGAGGCGATTCCTAATCATGACACCACTCAACTATATCGTATAGCCTTAGTCTTTTTATTAACCATTGTCATTACGGGTCTTAGCATGCGCTTTCGAATCCGTTATATTACGAAATTAGGACAAGATATTCTTGAAGATATGCGCCTAGATTTGTTTACACACTTACAAAAATTACCGTTTACGTATTATGATAGTCGTCCTCATGGGAAGATTTTAATTCGTGTCGTTAACTATATTAATACGTTAAGCGACTTACTTTCAAATGGTCTCATTAATTTAATCTCTGATATTATGAGTTTAGTCGTGGCCCTAGGGTTCATGCTATATTTAGATCCACGCTTTACTTTATATAGTTTTACTTTTTTACCTATTTTAATATTTATTGTATTTAAAATAAAGAATGCCCAAAGAAAAGCATTTCAAACGTTAAGTAATAAACAATCAAATATGAATGCATATATTCATGAAAGTATTTCAGGAATTAAAGTAAGTCAAGCTTTTGTTCGTGAAGAGTTTAATCATGATATTTTTGAGGAAGTGTCAACTGAATATCAGTCTTCCTGGTTAAAAGCTGTTAAAATTCAATTTTTACTATGGCCAACCGTTCAAAATATCTCTGTATTAAGTACGTGTCTTATTTATTTTATTGGAGTTAGGAATTCAGGTGGAGTTTCTTTAGGGGTTTTAGTTGCCTTTGTGGGATATTTATCTAATTTTTGGAATCCTATTATTAACTTAGGTAACTTCTATAATTCACTTATTACTGCTTCTGCTTATTTAGAGCGAATCTTTGAGGTATTAGATGAAGATCCTGTGATTCACGATCATCCAAATGCATATACGCTTCCGAGTATTGAAGGAAATATTTCCTTTAACCATGTGGATTTTTCCTATGATAACGACAAAAAAATTCTTGATAACGTTTCTTTTGATGTTAAGCAAGGGGAGACCATTGCTTTAGTGGGACCTACTGGTGCTGGAAAATCAACTATCATTAATCTAATTAACCGTTTTTATAATATTAATAGTGGGCAAATTTTAATTGATTCTCATGATATTAACGAAGTGACATTAAAATCACTGCGCACCCAAGTAGGAGTCATGCTTCAAGATACGTTTATTTTCTCTGGAACTGTTATGGATAATATCCGTTATGGACGCTTAGATGCTACTGATGAAGAAGTAATTCAAGCAGCTAAAATGGTTCAAGCTCATGACTTTATCCAGCAGTTAAAAGATGGCTATCATACAGAAGTTACAGAACGAGGAAGCAATTTCTCAGCAGGTCAACGACAACTGATTTCATTTGCTAGAACCCTTTTATCAGACCCTAAAATTTTAATCTTAGATGAAGCTACTTCAAGTATTGATACGCAAACCGAACTTAAGCTCCAAATTGCTTTAAATAAGCTTTTAGAAGGTCGAACATCCTTTATTATTGCGCATCGTCTATCAACAATTAGGGATGCCTCTCGTATCTTTTACATTGATAAAGGCCAAATAGTTGAAATGGGCACTCACAATGAATTAATACAAAAGGAAAATGGGCACTACTATCATCTATACCATTCACAATTTAATGTTTTAAATAAAACATAAATATTTTGGGTACGTTAGTTGAAATAATTGGCCTCCTGCAAGAAAGTACAATCTTAATTTAGAATAGTTAATAGCTTTAAAGATCAAGTTTACACTCAACTAGATATTAAAATGGCAATTTATTTTTGCTTAGCTGCTACAGAGCTAAGGTTAGGTTAGGAACATGTATGATACTGGATGGTTTGATGAAGATAAGGTAAAAGAGACTCAGAATAAAAAACAAATGTCTCCGTTTAATTATAAGTGTCGGGTATCGTTATAGTAAAGGAAACTGCGTAAAGTATATTATTGAATAGAGTAAGGCCCCTCATGAAATTCAAGAGGGGCCTTTACTGAATGCAAAAATTTTGTAAAATATTGTGGCTGAGGAATTTTTCTCAATTAGTACCCAATCTATTTTGATATAAGACTAATAAGTCTTTACGTCATGTAATACTTGACAGTCGCTGGCGTCGGCCGTTTCTTGTTTTTCTCATAGAAAAAAGAAGAGTAAATTTTCAAAGTAAATGCACTTATGTACTATGTAGAATTTGATACTAATTACGTTCTAAAATCCCACATCATCACGGCCTTTTTCCCGTTAGATTACGTGACTGCTATAAAAAATTAATATTTTGTTCTAAGCATTACAACGAATATAACTTCTTTTTCTTGGTAAACTTGCAACGTAAATATAACTGTCTTCACTCCTTCACCTAGAAATTAGAAGCGTTTTACAATAAGTTGTAAAAATATATTGACAACGTTTTCTGAAAATGATAGTATTTTATTTAATAAACCGGTTTATTAAATGTTTGAGTAGATCGGTTTATTGTTTAAGAGTTAATAAACCGATTTAGTAGTAAAATAAAGGAGGTTGACTGTGGAAAAATTGAAATACAATGTTGCTTCTGGTGAAAACATAACTAATTTTTTGCGTACAGACATCAAGTTTGAGCCTTTTAATGGTGAAATGAAATCTTTTCAAAAAAATTTAAGTGCAAGTCCCTATGAGCATGAATATCATATTATTTATCCTTGTAGAGAAAAATTTTTAGCAGAACGTTCCATTGAGAAAGTGGATTGGCAAGAGATTTGCGCCACAAAGCTTGTCTCAAATTTTGAAAGTAAGAAAATCTCGCTTTCTTCTTTCCTTTTGACGCCAACTCATTTGCAGTGTTATGCCAAAACCTATTTGGTCGCTCCTAAGGATTTGGAGGTTTTGTTTCAGGTTGAAACAGCTGGCGGCCTAAAAATCTGGGTGAATGGTAAAGAGCAGCTGTGTTTTGCCCCGTATCAACGAAATATCGAAATGGTGAAAACGTTTAAATTAGAATTAGCACAAGGGGATAATGAATTATTGATTTATTTTGATGATCTAGCAGAAAGAGATGTCAACTACGGATTTTCTTTGAAAAATATGAGTGATTTTCCGTTAGAAGGTTATCTTCCATTAAGTTTTTCAGTTCAGGATTTTTATGACGCTAAGAAATGTATAGCCTCAATCTATTTTGAGAAAGATTATTTTGATCATGGAGCGATCTTATTTCATACGGAGGCTCCCTCAGCTACAAATATTCGAATTCGTTTTAATCCAGAAATGAATCGCCCAATTACCGGTATGCAAGATGGCAATATTACAGAGTTTAAAACATCTGACTTGATCGTGCCAGTATCAGTAGAGAAAAAAAAGTATGATCTTGGTGACGTGTGTGAATATCAATTTGCTAGCATTACGAAAGTGGAATTTGGTATCCAATTACCGGATGGACAATTTTTAACTAGAATAATTCCTGTTACTATTTTCAATCGGAAGCGATGTGAAAAGATCATTACTGGCGCAACCATCACCCAACGAAAACAGGAAGCGCTAAATTATTACGCAACCCTTGATTTAGACGATGTAAATGTGGGTCTGTGTAAATTATTTTTAGAGAAATACTCGAAGAACCAAAACATTGAAGAAGATCATGCATTCCAGAGCGCTTTATCATTGATTATAAATAAAGGAGATTGCGCAGATTTTGTACTCGTTCCAATCTTGATGTTTTTACTTCAACATCCTGAGAAAATCCCAAGTAGCTTTTTCAATAAAATGAAAGAAATTTCCCTAGAATTTCGTTATTGGATTGATGAGCCCGGAAACGATGTGATGTGGTATTTTAGTGAAAATCACGCCTTATTGTTCCACATTGCTCAATACTTTTCTGGTTATCTTTTTCCAGAAGGTGAATTTTCAGTCAGTGGCAGAATTGGAAAAAAACAGTATGCCATCGGTAAAGAACGAATTGAGGAATGGTTCAATCATTTCTTTAAGTATGGCTTAGCAGAATGGAATTCGGTAACTTATATCCCTATTGACTTGATAGGTTTCTTCAGTTTATATAACGCAGCACCGGATAAAGAAATTCAACAGTTAAGTAAACAGGCACTAGACTATATTTTTGAAATAATTGAATTAAATAGTTTTCAAGAAATGTATTGTTCCACATACGGCCGAGTATACGAGCATAACTTAAAATCGATTACGATGAATGAATTACAGCCAATTAATAGAATCGCTTTTAACAAAGGATTTTTCACTGATAGTTTGAGAGCAGCTGTATTATTCAGTTTGTCAGACTACCAACCTAGGGTGAATGATTCTGATAAAAATAGCATAACAGGTAACTATCAGCAAGGAATAAATAAAGCCACAACTTATTTATACAAAACAAAACATTTCTCCATGGCTAGCTGTCAAGCCTATAAAGTGGGTGAACGTGGATATCAGCAGCACTTGTTAAATATCACCTTGGATGGAATGTTGACCTCATTATGGATTAATCATCCAGGTGAACATTGTTACAGCGGAGAACATCGACCAAGCTATTGGGCAGGGAATGGCCGAATGCCATTTATCCAGCAATCAAAGGAGAATATGTTCATCCAGTATGAATTGCATGACAATGATATTCCATTTATCCACCTGTATTATCCTTATTGGGAATTCTCTTATCTTGAGCAAAAAGAGAACTATTTACTTTTTGGAAATGAAACTAGCGGATGTTTCTTATACTTTTCTCATCGGCCGGAAAGAACTATGCATGGACCCAATGCATTCAGGGAATTCATCTGCCACGGGAAAAATCATAAAATCTATATTAAGTGTTTTTCTGTGAAAAACGGTTTATTTCCTAAACTTGCTGATTTATGTGAGTCTATCGAAATAATAGAAAAATCAGAGAAGCAATGGCAGGTTAAGGATCATCAACAAAATAAACTATTCTGCATGGATTCAAAAGGACTAACGATTGTCGAAAAATAAGGAGGTATAAAATGTTGAGTATGTATGAAAAAACAAAAATTAATGTTCGTAAGAAAAAATCAAGGGACACAAGGTATTATGTATCCTTCTGGTTGTTCATTCTTCCCTGCGCGGCATTGTTTGTTTTGTTTTTCGTTGTACCACTATTTTTAAATATCATTAATTCATTTTTTAACTATGATGGATTTAGAACGAGAGAATTTATTGGATTTAGTAACTATGTACAACTATTCTCTGACAGAGATTTCTATAATGCCTTATATCGTACTCTTATGTATACAGTCGTGTCGCTGCCTTTTAAAATTTTTATTCCGTTAGGTCTAGCAGCACTATTAGTTTCAAAAACTACTAAATTAAAAACGATTACTCGTAGTTTGATTTATCTGCCAGTTTTGTTGTCATCATTAGTTGTGGGATTAACGATTAATTGGATGTTTAGTGAACAATATGGACTCGTGAATTATTTACTCCAACAAATGGGTATGAACGGAATCAATTGGGCAACGGAACCATTTTTTGCCCGCTTATTAGTGATCATAGCAAGTACTTGGGCCTCAACAGGTTTTTATATGTTAATTTATATCGGTGCGTTAAATGGGGTTTCGGAAGATGTCTATGAAGCTGCCCAAATTGATGGTGCTAATACCTTTAAAAGCTTTTTTAAGATTACGATTCCATTAATTAAACCGACTACTTTTTTGGTCTCCTTATTAAGTATCATAAGTTTATTGAAAGAATATGCACTAGTGCAAGGGATTACTAGAGGTGGGCCTGGAACAGCAACTACGTATGTCGTGCAATACATTTTAACAACAGGGTTTGATCAATCAAAGCATGGCTATGCAAGTGCAGCATCAGTCGTCGTCATGCTCATATTTGCTATGATTGCCTTAATTCAATATAAATTCACCAATGGAGGAGAGTTAAATGACTAAACAGAAAAATGATTGGGGTTTCTTCTTGACGACTATCAGCTTATTTTCCGGTATACTGTTTTTTTTTCCGATCTTATGGTTAGTTCTCAGTTCTTTCAAAGGCTCAGGAGAGCTGTTTGCTTACCCACTAAATTTTCTTCCACAAGAATTCACTTTGGAAAATTATCAAAGAGTCATTAATAACGGCTTCTTTCAATATGTGTATAACAGCTTCGTTATCGCCATTGTAGGGACGGTCATAACGGTAGTGATCAATTCTATGTGTGGTTATGCTTTAGCAGTCTATCGAAAAAAAATAGGCTATACAGGATTTGTATCTGGTATTTTTCTTTTGGGAATGTTGATTCCTAGCGAAACATTGGTTATCTCTCAGTTTTCAGTTATTAGTTTCTTAGGGATGTACAACAGCATTTGGGGAGTTATCCTTCCAGTAGTGACCACCACAACGGGGATATTTATGTATCGACAATTTTTTATTGGTGTGCCGGATTCATTTATTGAAGCCGCCAGAATGGACGGAGCTAGTGAAGCTAAAATTTTCTTAAAGATCATGTTACCATTAGCTAAACCCACAACAATCACACTCATTATCTTCAGCTTTATGTGGCGTTGGAATGACTTTATTCTACCGTTACTAGTACTGTCTACACAAAATCAGTATACAATACAGATTGCCATTAGAAATTATATAAGTGCTTGGACAACAGACTGGTCATCCATATTGGCTGGTTCCGTAATTTCCATGATACCGATTACTGTGTTGTTTATTGTATTACAAAAATATATCGTAGGTACAAATTTAGCTTCCGGAAATAAATAAGAAAGGAGGGAATAGCTATTGTATGATTTAATTAAAGTTGATGAATTGACATCTAGGAGAGTTTTACAGTATGGAGAGCAACTAATGGTAGTTGAAGTAATTTTTACAGGAACGCATCCAGAGATTACTTTGCATTCCCACGAACATGAACAAATTGCATACGTACTTGAAGGAATATTTGAATTTTTGGTTATTGATAAGTTATTAATCTTGAAAGAAGGAGATAGTATATTTTTAGAATCAAATATTATGCATGGAGCGCGCTGTATTTCAAAAAGCGGTAGAATATTAGATTCCTTTAGTCCAATACGTAAAGATTACCTAGTAAAATAGGCGAGAACTAAATTTTCGCCCTTTTCAAACGTAGCGGGTACCTTGTTCTACATCTAGTGATTTTTAACACCAAACGTGTGAAATTAGCTTAAGCGCCTAAACAACACAAGAGAATTAAAGAACTTATTAGTTAGGTTTGTAGCATCACGGTTAATGATTAATTTAGAAAACGCATGCATTGAAAGATGAATGTGCGGTTTGGGATTAGGAAAAGGAAGTTGGCTTGATAATCGAGATTAACAGGTTGGCTTACCTTATCGACTCCCCTGAGAGATTGCTATTACATTGTTTAACAGCAATGGGATATCTTATGAAATATATATGAAGTGCCGTCAGTGGTGCACTAATAGGAGGAGCATAATGAGAAAAAGAAAATTTTTAAGTTTACTATTATCGGTTACACTATTAATTGTTTTAGCAGCGTGCAATGGGGGATCATCTCATGGAGATAATGATGATACTCTAATAGTTATGTTGGATTCAGAACCTGCGGAAAATGACCCAACTATTGCTGCACTTGATAAATGGAGCGAGGAAAGCGGAAATAATTATGAGATATTAATCGTAGGCTATGATGATCAATTGACGAAATTTCCTTTAATGATTCGAAATGATGATTTGCCCGATCTTTTGATCACGACTCGCTTGCATAAAGATTATCCTGAAGAATTTGTTGATTTAGGAGCCAAGATAGGAACTGAACAATTTGACCCTAATGTTTTAAAAGTTGGATTAGGTAACTATTCAGACAGTATTTATGTGTTGCCTACTCAAGTAACGATTACCAACTATTTTTACAATAAGGAAGCCTTTGAAGCTGCCGGAATTGAAGTACCTGATGTCAATGCACCATGGACGTTGGATGAATTATACGCTAATGCTGAAAAACTTGTTGATTCTGGTGCAGTTAAATTCGGATTTGCAGTTGACTATTCAAGAGCTAGATATGATAATTTAATGTATTCAAATGGTGGAAGTATTACGGAGATGGAAGGAGATAATGTACTAGTTTCGTTGAATTCTCAAGAAAATATTAATACGCTCCAACGATTTATCGACTTGAATCAGTCAGATGTTATTCCAAGAAATATATGGTCAGGTGGATCTTCAGATAACCCTTTAAATTATTTTCAAAATGGTGATGTAGGAATTTACTTGTCCGGAAGTTTTAATTACGCAGAGATTGCTAGAGATAGTTCAATTGAGTTTGGTGTAATGCCTTCTCCAGTAGGGAGCGAGCAGCAATCATCTTTATTGGGTGGACGTGGTTGGGCAGTACCTAAGAATAGTAAAAACGCAGATTTAGCGGTGGAATTTGTGGAGTGGTTCTATCATGATGTAGAGAATTATCAGAATTATTTAGATTTAGATTATGGACTTCCGTTTATGACGGCCTATGATTATGTGCCAGAATTTACATTCGCTCCAGCAGATTATGAGGTATATCTTACTGAATTAGAAAAAGTACCTTCACAATTTTTAATTGATGAATCGAATCAATGGGGATTGTACTTGGATGATGAGTATCGACAAGCACTTTCACAAGCTGTAGCAGGGGAAATATCAGCTGAAGAAGCACTTACAAAAGTTGCGCAAAATATAGCTAATAATGCTGATTGGGGTATGAAATTCCAGTAAAATTTATTATAATAATACTTAGGAAGTTTTGTCTATTAGGGCAAATATCATATGGTGTTTGCCCTTTTATCACACAATAATGAGGCTAGGGTGGAAATATGGAAAATATCAAGATGTCAGATGTTGCCAAACTTGCAGGTGTTTCAAAAAGTACGGTTTCTCAATATTTGAATAAACGCTATTCTTACATGGGGGAGGATACAAAGAAAAGGATTCATGATGCGATTCAAGAATTGAATTATGTCCCAAATGAAATCGCTAGAAGTTTAACTAAAAAAAGAAGTAATGTAGTGGGGATTATTTTTTCAAATATCGCTTCTCAATTTACAATCCAGTTAGTGCAGGCAATCGAACATGAGTTACAAAAAAGAAAAATACAGATTATGCTTTGCAATACTGACAATGATCAAAAGAGGGAATTACAACATTTAGAAGCATTGACTGCCCATCAAGTTGACGGTATGATTATCTTTCCTAATCGTGAGAATATTGAATACTATCAAAAACTTTATGATAAAAATTTCCCATTGGTTTTTGTAGATAGAATGATTCCTGAATTAGCGATTCCTTCTATCATATTGGATAATGAGAAAGCTACTTGGTTAGCCACAGAAGAGTTGATTCGAAATGGCCATCAAAAAATTGCACTCATTACATTTCCTTATAAAAGTCGGGAACAATCCAATCGATTAGGTCGTGTGAAGGGGTATTTGAAGACGATTAAGGAACATCAACTTAGGTTAGGTAATTCTTTACTCTATGAAATTCGAGATAGTGAGATAGAAAGTACGCTTGAAGAAATCTTGCTGCAAAAAAAAGAAGCAACTGGCTTAGTGTTGACCAATGATACCTTGTTAGAAAGAACATTGCTATTTTGTAAAAAGCACGGTCTACACATACCAGAGGATATTTCAATTATTGCAATCGATGATACCACATTTTCCAGATTTACGACACCTACAATCACGACTGTTTCTCAGCCAGTGGCAGAAATAGGCATTAAAAGCACAGAAGTTTTGTTGGAATTGTTAGATGAAAAAACAGATATGTCGTTGATTAAGGAAAATTTAATAGTAGAGTTTCCACCGAATTTAATTGTGCGAGAGTCAGTAAATAACATTAACAATAAAAAATTAATAAAGGAGGTAAAGAATGATTGATTATTCAGTTTTGCATTATCCTGAGATAGTGCGCATAAATTGTGCAGAACCTAGAGCTAATTACGTTCCTTATGACACTAATGATAATCAGGAATCGTCTAGATGTATGTCTTTGAACGGAATGTGGAAGTTTCTTTATTATGATTCTTTAGGCGATGTTCCTTCTGATTTTTATAAGTCTGCAAACTTGTGGGATTCAGCAGATGAAATTCTTGTACCAAGTTGTTGGCAAATGCAAGGCTTTGGTATCCCTCACTATACCAATATTCAATATCCTTTTATGATAGATCCACCCTATACTAGCACAGATACACCAGTTGGGTGTTACAGAAAAGTAATCGAGTTGACTGAAGAAAAACTGACTAATGATATTTTTCTGTATTTTTCTGGTGTCGATAACTGTTTCTATTTATGGATCAATAAAAAACAGGTAGGATTCAGCAAAGGAAGTCGCAATCCAGTTGAATTAGAGGTTAGTCAATATCTTAAAGAAGGAAAGAATGAAATCATTGTAGAAGTCTTTCAATGGTCAGATTCCTCTTATATAGAAGACCAAGATATGTGGTGGTTGAGTGGGATTTTTCGCGATGTCGATTTGATTTTCAGGGCAAAAGAAAGAATCATTGATTTCTCCATCGTAACTAAGTTTGATTCTGAATATAAAGATGCTTTTTTGCAGATTAGCATTGATGCTTTCACAGGAGAAAAGCTGCAAGGTGAATTTACTTTGTCCGATAAAAACGGAACAGAAGTCTTTGCGGAGCCTTTTAATGTATCTTCTGAAAGCTCAAAGTTCGCTTTTAAAATTGAACAACCATGGAAATGGTCGGCAGAAGATCCTTATTTATATACTTTAACTATTCGTACAAAATCTGAAGTTATTAAGCAATTTATTGGATTTAGACAAGTAGAGATAATCAATGAATTGATTTGCTTAAATGGTCGACCACTTTTGTTTAAGGGGGTCAATCATCATGAATTTCATGAGACAAATGGTAGAACGGTGACAAGAGAATTTATTGAAGAAGAGATTCGCTTGATTAAGAAAGCACATTTTAATGCAATACGAATGGCTCATTATCCTCACAACTCATTTATTTACGAACTTTGCGACCAGTACGGATTGTACGTCATCGATGAAGCTGATTTGGAATGCCATGGGATTTTCAACACTGGAGACCGGAATTTAATAAGTGACAATCAACAGTGGGAAAAAGCTTATTTAGACCGGATGTCTCAAATGATTCTTCGTAATAAAAACTATTCATCAATTCTTATCTGGTCAGTGGGAAATGAATCTGGAAACGGCATTAATCATAAAAAAATGATTGAATTTGGAAAAAAATGTGATCCTACCCGTCTCTATCATCATGAAGGAGAATCGCGAGATTGTGTGAAAAAGGAAACTGGGCGCTATGAAAAAGATGTAGAACTCTCTGACATGAACTCTAGAATGTATGCAACTATTGATGAATTAACGGATGTGGCAATGAATCCTTCAATAAAAAAACCCTATATTTTATGTGAATATGGCCATGCGATGGGCAATGGTCCAGGTGCATTAAAAGAGTACTGGGAGTGTTTTAGTAAGTATCCTCAGTTACAAGGAGGTTTTATTTGGGAGTGGAAAGACCAAGGGATAAAAGAAAATCGTCAGGATGGCAAGCGAAACTATCTCTATGGTGGCGATTTTGGAGATATTCCTAATGATTATAATTTTGTTTTAGATGGTCTAGTTACTCCGGACTTGATTTGCTCGCCTAGCTACTATGGTGTTCAAGCTGAACAAGAACCCATTGCTGTGAGGCAAGATGAGCAAGATAAATCAAAATTTTATTTCACCAATCGCAACACATTTATAGCAATAAAAAATCTTTCTATAAAAGCAGAGGTTGTGTGCAACGAACAAGTTCTACATGCGTATCAGTATAATATAACGAAAATAGATGTTTTAGAGACTTTCCCTCTTACAATAGCTGAGCCAGTAAATGACAATCAACAAAACTTGATTTTGAGACTTACTATTAAAGACTATGAAAATCCGACGAACTTAATGGATTATTCGCCAATCATCAAGACGTTTATCTTAAAGGAAGAATTAGTCTATCATCCTTCATCAGTTTCTTATTTCAGTCAATATAAAAAAAACAGCCAAACTATCCATGCGGTGTTTAACGATTTGGAGTTGGAAATCAATCGAATGACTGGTTCATGGATCATCCGGGAAAGTAAACTAGGAAAAACGCTATTGAATAAACCACGGGCCAATTATTGGCGTGCACTGACTGATAATGATTTTATTTCGGGAAAAAACTGGCTATCTAACGGCGTTGATTACATGGAAACGAATCTAAAACATTTAGAGTTACTACTTTTTTCTGAAAATGAAATCGCTATTGAATTACTTGAAAATCACGGACCGCCTGGGCAATACTGGTATTTAGAAGTCAAAACTGTCTATCGTTTCTATCCAGATGGGCGGGTTTGTTTAACGATCAATAAAAAACCGAAGCATAATCATCCACGAACGCTACCTCGAATAGGTTTTGAATTAGCTTTTGATAAATCATGGAGTGAGTTTTCTTGGTTTGGTTTAGGCCCAAGGGAATCCTATAGTGATTGTTCTAATGGGACTTATGTTGATTTTTTTCAGCAAACGATTGCTGATTTAAATTTTGATTACCTCTATCCACAAGAAAATGGAAATCATGAGCAAACTAGATGGGTAAGTGTCCATAATGTAGAAACAAATAGAAAGTTAACGGTTTCTTCTCAAGAATTATTCAGTTTTAGTAGCCGAGAGTACTCTTTGCAAACTTTGGCAACTGCCCAACATCTTTCAGAATTGGAGAAAGATCAGGAGTATAATTATTTTTACATTGACTTTAAGCAGCATGGTATTGGTTCTCGTAGCTGTGGACCGGATGTTTTACCCGAATATCAACTTATTTTAGAAGATACAAAATTTGATTTGATATTTCATATAATTTAAACTAACTTGACTTCCACCTAACTGACGGTTAGTATGACGAAACTGAAACTTGAAAACGCAAAGACGCACGATGACTTATTTATTGTATTACATCTGTTTATGAGACAATATTTAAAGTTAAATATATAGCGACTCTAAAATTTCTACATGAATAAGGTGGAATTTTAGAGTCATTTAAGGTGTCTGTAATTTTTAAAAATAAGTAGGGGTGATTAGATTTTTATCCTGGTATTTAAAGGTGCTAAAAGAGATTAGAAACACAAAGTCATGTAGCACCCGTGTCTCTTCTAGAGACGGTATATAAGAGAATTAAACAAAGGAAAAAGAAATAAGACAATATCAGAAAAGTCACATAGTCGTTTAAAAAGTTCATGATATTAGATCAGTAACCATTTGCTATCCAACTCATACACTATATAAGCTTTAGATGCCATGATATGAGGGGGAGATTTATGGATAGACAAAAACTAAATCAAGTGGGGGAACGTATACCCCAACCTATACGAAATGACGGAGCTGGAGGGATGGATTTTGGTCCGCGTAACATCATGCTAGATTTTCAAAATCCGAATATGCTTGTTCCACCTATTACAGATGCAGGGCTAGTTCCTAATTTAAAATTCTCATTTTCAGATACTTCTATGACATTAAAACATGGTGGATGGTCTAGAGAAATTACAGTACGAGAACTTCCAATAGCCACAACCCTAGCAGGTGTAAATATGAGCTTAACTGCCGGTGGAGTACGGGAACTTCATTGGCATAAACAAGCAGAATGGTCTTATATGTTATTAGGGCGAGCACGTATTACTGCAGTTGATCAACAAGGCCGAAATTTTATTGCTGATATTGGACCAGGCGATTTATGGTATTTTCCACCAGGGATTCCACATTCTATTCAAGGGTTAGAAGACTGCGAATTTTTACTGGTCTTTGATGATGGAAACTTTTCCGATCTCTCAACCTTATCGATCTCCGATTGGTTTGCTCATACTCCGAAAGACATTCTTTCAGCTAACTTTGGAGTATCAGAGAGTACCATCGATTTTATTCCCTCTGAGCAAGTATATATCTATCAAGATGAGATACCAAATTCACTGGATAATCAAAAAATCCAGTCACCTTACGGAGAAGTTCCGTTAAGCTTTAAATATGAACTTTTAAAACAACCCCCTATTCAAACACCTGGTGGTACTGTTCGCATTGTAGACTCTTCTAATTTCCCTATTTCAAAAACCATTGCCGCAGCTTTGGTTGAGGTTGAACCTGGTGCAATGAGAGAAATGCATTGGCATCCTAATAACGACGAATGGCAGTATTATCTTACTGGACAGGGACGAATGACTGTATTTACTGGAGAGGGTACTGCTCGTACATTAGATTATAGAGCTGGCGATGTGGGATATGTTCCCTTCGCTACTGGACACTATATTCAAAATACGGGTACTGAGTCACTATGGTTTTTAGAGATGTTTAGAAGTGACCGCTTTGAAGATGTGTCATTGAATCAATGGATGGCTTTGACACCTAAAGAATTAATTAATAGTAACTTAGATGCACCAGCAGAATTAATTAATTCTTTACGTAAAGAAAAGTGGCCTGTCGTTAAGTATCCAAACGCTATAGAAGATAAATAAGAGCTAATAAGAATAGTAATTATACAGGTACAGCTGCTTAAAATACTCAGTTGTTGAGCTTGTTAAATCAAGGAAAACTAGTAAGACCGTAGACATAGCAAAGCCCCCAGTCCTTAATTGGTTTGGGGGTTATTTCGTATTTTAATTTCTTGATTAAATCCCTGATATCTAAACTTATATTTTCGTCACTTTGAGGTAGCCTCAACGTTATTGAAAAGCATGCTGTTTTCAGCAATAGTTGTTCAAAAATTATAGATTACCATGAGAAAAGTCTTAGCGGAACATTAAAGAGTTCACCTTGATACGAACTCACCCTTGCACCATAAGATTCCCCAGGGAATCTGAGAGATTGGTAAGCATAGCTATTCTGACCTACATGAAGGTGCATCGAAGTGTCATCACCAATAGCGTTTGTGAAGAAAACGTCAATAGTATTTACTCCCCAAATATCAGTAGGGAAATTATATGTGTACAAATCAATAAATCTATGTGAGGTTTGAGTTCGGTATGTTCCTCCACCTACCCAAACACCCCAGATATCAGGCCACATTGCAAAGGGTATGTATGGTACGTTAATTATTCCTGTATCAAAACGAGACGACTGAGCACGAGGAGAATACAATTCTCTTGTTGCCCCTAAAAACTCTTCGTCATTTCGGTCTTGGGTATTTTCGAGACGCTCTTCAATAGACTGGTTTGTAACTTTAGTATTAATTTCTACAAGCTCCCAAAATTCTTCTTCACTGTCAACATAACGGTACCCCATTGATTCCCCTTCCATATCAACAAACGAAACCTTATTAGCATCAGGATCAAAGTGAGCAACAAATAGTGAACCGTCAATTGCTGAAGTAAGAGTTTCTTGGATGGAGCCAAGGTTACTATCTGTGTCCGCCAGGACAGGGACTTTAGGTGCTGCAAGTAATGTAACAAATAATAAAGTTGTTATAATTCTTTTCATAATCATCTCTCCTTTAGTTTGTTTTTTAGATAAATTACTTCCTAGCTACTTGTCCCCCCTTTTTTTGAGTTTAGAAATCAAGGCGATTTTTTTAGTGCTCATCCTGTAATAGTTTAATAAGTTAGATTAGCATTCATTAGGAAACCGTAAGTTTTTTAATATTTCCTATAAAACCCTTAATTTCATAATTTTATTTTATCATAAAAGCGCTTTTAAGTATATTTAAATTCTAAAAAAAGAT
>Ga0153974_1000137_pt1 | contig 17479 bp, 17 predicted proteins | sample TSGA058MetaG_FD_104741 | JGI IMG/M metagenome (GOLD analysis project Ga0153974, IMG submission 104741) | Attine ant fungus gardens microbial communities from Georgia, USA - TSGA058 MetaG | ecosystem: Host-associated > Fungi > Mycelium > Unclassified | place: USA: Georgia, Yuchi Wildlife... | reverse complement strand
GTTCTTCGCCCCGGCCATGTCACCCTCGCCCAGTGGCGGCAGGCGTATCGCGGTGCGCCGCTGTCGCTTGACCCGGCCGCGTTGCCGGCGGTGCGCGCCAGTGCCGCAACGGTGGCTGCCATCGTCGCCAAGGGCGCACCGGTGTATGGCATCAACACCGGTTTCGGCAAGCTGGCCAGCGTGCGCATCGAGCGCGAGGACCTGGCCACCCTGCAGCGGAACATCGTGCTCTCGCATGCCGCGGGCGTGGGCGAGCCGATGCCGGCGAATGTGGTGCGGCTGATGATGGCGTTGAAGCTGGTCAGCCTGGCCCAGGGTGCTTCCGGCGTGCGCGAGGAAACGCTGCTGCTGCTGGAAGCAATGCTGGTGAAGGGCGTACTGCCGGTGGTGCCGGCGCAGGGCTCGGTCGGTGCCTCGGGCGACCTGGCACCGCTCTCGCATCTGGCCAGCGTGATGATCGGCGTCGGCGAGGCCTTCGTCGGCGATGAACGCCTGCCCGCCGTGGACGCACTGGCACGCGCCGGCCTGCAGCCGGTGGAACTGGGCGCGAAGGAAGGCCTGGCCCTGCTCAACGGCACCCAGTTCTCCACCGCGTACGCACTGGCCGGCCTGTTTGAGATCGAAACCGTGTTCCAGGCCGCACTGGTCACCGGCGCGCTGTCTGTGGAAGCGGCCAAGGGCTCGGATACGCCGTTCGATCCGCGTATCCATGCGCTGCGTGGCCAGCGTGGGCAGATCGCCACCGCCGCCACCCTGCGCACGCTGATGCAGGATTCGGGCATCCGCGAATCGCATCGTGACAACGACGTGCGGGTGCAGGACCCGTACTGCCTGCGCTGCCAGCCACAGGTGATGGGCGCGGCGCTGGACATCCTGCGCCAGGCTGCGACCACGCTGGAAATCGAAGCCAACGGCGTGTCCGACAACCCGCTGGTGTTCACCGATACCGGTGAGGCGCTGTCCGGCGGCAACTTCCACGCCGAGCCGGTGGCCTTCGCCGCCGACATGCTGGCGATGGCCGTGTGCGAAATCGGTTCGATCAGCGAGCGCCGCCTGGCGATGCTGGTCGACCCTGCGCTGTCCGGTCTGCCAGCCTTCCTGACGCCGCGTCCGGGTTTGAACTCCGGCTTCATGATTCCACAGGTGACCGCCGCTGCACTGGTCTCGGAAAACAAGCAGCGCGCCTACCCCGCCAGCGTCGATTCGATTCCCACCTCGGCCAACCAGGAAGACCACGTGTCGATGGCCGCGCACGGTGCACGCCGCCTGATGCAGATGGCCGAGAACGCAGCCAACGTAATCGGTATCGAGCTGCTGGCCGCTGCGCAGGGCTGCGACTTCCATGCGCCGCTGCGCTCCAGCAAGGCACTGGAAAACGTGCGCGCCACGCTGCGTGCACAGGTGCCGATGCTGCAGGACGATCGCTATTTCCACCCGGACATGGTGATCGCAACCGATCTGGTCCGCAGCGGCGCATTGACCAAGGGCCTGGCCGAGCTGTTGCCCACGGTGGAACCGCAGGCATGAACGGCCATCTCGAATGGCTGACCGTGCACGAAGGCGACGCGCCGCTGATCGTCAGCTTCCCGCACACCGGCAGCGAGCTGCCGCATGACCTGATCGGCGATTTCCACTCGCCGTGGCTGGCGCGCCGCGATGCCGACTGGTGGGTGCATGAGCTGTACGACTTCGCACGCGGCATGGGCGCGACCACCGTGCGCTCGGCAATCTCGCGTTCGGTGATCGACCTCAACCGCGACCCCAGCGGCGTGTCGCTGTACCCGGGGCAAAACACCACCGGCCTGTGCCCGCTGACCACCTTCGACAACCAGCCGCTGTACCACGCCGGTCGCGAGCCGGACGACGCTGAGATTGCCCGGCGCCGCGACACGTATTTCGCGCCGTACCACAACGCACTGGCCACGCAGATCGCACGCCTGCGTGCACGCCACGGCACCGTGGTGGTGTACGACGCGCATTCGATCCGTTCGCACATCCCGCACCTGTTCGATGGCGAGTTGCCGCAGTTCAATCTCGGCACCGCCGGGCCGTCCGGTGCACCGGACACCTCCTGCGACAACGCACTGAGCGATGTGGTGGAGAACCTGCTGGCGCTCAGCGGCATGAGCCAGGTGCGCAACGGCCGCTTCAAGGGCGGCTGGATCACCCGCAACTACAGCAGCATTGCCGGTGGTGTGCACAGCCTGCAGATGGAACTGGCCTGCCGCGGCTACATGCACGAACCACTACCCGACCAGGTGGACGAGCACAGCTGGCCCACCCCGCTCGACCCCGATCACGCCGCACCGCTGCGCCACACCCTGGCGCAGGTGCTCAATGCCTGCCTTGAATTCGCTACGAACCGGAGCGCCGCATGACCCGCAACGACCCGTCCCGCACCATTGCCGCACCGACCGGCACCAAGCTCACCGCCAAGAGTTGGCTCACCGAAGCGCCGCTGCGCATGCTGATGAACAACCTGCACCCGGACGTGGCCGAGCGGCCGCAGGAGCTGGTGGTCTACGGCGGCATCGGCCGTGCCGCACGCGATTGGGAGAGCTTCGACGCCATCGTCGAAACCCTCAAGCGCCTGGACGACGACCAGACCCTGCTGGTGCAGTCGGGCAAGCCGGTGGGCGTGTTCCGCACCCATGCCGATGCACCGCGCGTGCTGATCGCCAACTCCAACCTGGTGCCGCGCTGGGCCAACTGGGATCACTTCAACGAGCTGGATAAGAAAGGTCTGGCGATGTATGGGCAGATGACTGCCGGCAGCTGGATCTACATCGGCGCACAGGGCATCGTCCAGGGCACCTACGAAACCTTCGTGGAAATGGGCCGCCAGCATTACAACGGCAGCCTGGCCGGCAAGTGGCTGTTCACCGGCGGGCTGGGCGGCATGGGTGGCGCGCAGCCGCTGGCCGCGGTGATGGCCGGCGCCTCCTGCCTGGCGGTGGAATGCCGCAAGAGCAGCATCGAGATGCGCCTGCGCACCGGCTACCTGGATACCTGGACCGACGATCTGGACGAGGCCCTGCGCCTGATCGAAGAATCGTGCACCGCCAAAAAGCCGCTGTCGGTGGGCCTGCTCGGTAACGTTGCCGACGTGCTGGACGAACTGCTGATCCGCGGCGTGAAGCCGGACCTGCTGACCGACCAGACCTCCGCCCACGACCCGGTGAACGGTTACCTGCCGCAGGGCTGGACGGTGGAAGAATGGGATGCCAAGCGCGTGACCGCCCCGAAGGAAGTGGAAAAGGCCGCGCGCGCGTCGATGGCCAACCACATCCGCGCCATGCTCGGTTTCCACTCGCTGGGCGTGCCTACCGTGGATTACGGCAACAACCTGCGGCAGATGGCGCTGGAAGAAGGTGTCGAGGATGCGTTCGATTTCCCGGGTTTCGTGCCGGCCTACATCCGGCCGCTGTTCTGCCGTGGCATCGGCCCGTTCCGTTGGGCGGCGCTGAGCGGCGACCCGGAAGACATCGCCAAGACCGATGCCAAGGTGAAGGAGCTGATTCCGGACAACCCGCACCTGCACCGCTGGCTGGACATGGCCGCCGAGAAGATCAAGTTCCAGGGCTTGCCGGCACGCATCTGCTGGGTCGGCCTGGGTGATCGTGATCGACTGGGCCTGGCCTTCAACGAGATGGTCGCCAACGGTGAACTGAAGGCGCCAGTGGTCATCGGTCGCGACCATCTGGACAGCGGCAGCGTGGCCTCGCCGAACCGCGAAACCGAAGCGATGGCCGACGGCTCCGATGCTGTGTCCGACTGGCCGCTGCTGAATGCCCTGCTCAACACCGCCAGTGGCGCGACGTGGGTGTCACTGCACCATGGCGGCGGCGTGGGCATGGGCTTCTCGCAGCACGCCGGCATGGTGATCGTCTGCGATGGCACTGAAGCGGCGGCCAAGCGCATTGCACGCGTGCTGTGGAACGACCCGGCCACCGGCGTGATGCGCCATGCCGATGCGGGGTATGAGATCGCGATTGAGTGCGCGAAGGAGAAGGGTCTGGATCTGCCGGGAATCCTCGGCTGACCCAGCACCCGGGTAGTGCCGGCCGCTGGCCGGCTCTTCCTGATGGCCATCGCTCTGGTGGATGCCGACCTTGGTCGGCACAACCCTCCTGGCTTGACCCTATCCCCCGCCGTGACCAAGATGCGCCATCGCCGCTGACGGATCACCGCGATGTACCGCACGCTCGCTGCTGCATTGCTCTGCGCCCTGTTTGCCACCCCGTTCGCTTCGGCGCGGGATGTTCCGCCAGATCTTGCTTCCCAGCTCAACAGCCAGCTCCAGGCCAATCGCGAACGCTACGGCATCGCCGGCCAGGCGGTGCTGGTCGCACACAACGGCCAGGTGCTCTACCAAGGCGCCAGCGGTGAGCGCGACCCGGCCACCCACGCGCGCACCACCGTCGATACCATCTTCGCTGCTCAGTCGATGGCCAAGCTTCTGACCAGCACGCTGGTGATGCAGCTGGTCGACCAGGGCAAGGTGGATCTGGATGCCCCCGCCAGTCGTTATGTGCCGGACCTGCCGACCGCGTGGCAGGCCATCCACGTGCGTGACTTCCTCAACCACAGCTCTGGCATCGGCGAATACTACGACCGCGTGGACAACCGCTGGGTGAGCAAAGGCTACCCGGGCGTGGCACCCGATCTTGCTGCTGCGTTGAAGGTGGCCGGTTCGGCGCCGCTGCAGTTCAGAACCGGCAGCCGCGTGCAGTACACGCAGGCCAACTACCTGGTGCTGACTGCGTTGCTGGAGGCGCAGTACCGCAAGCCCTATCCGGTCATCGCCCGCGAGCGCATCCTGCAGCCGCTGAAAATGACCAGCACCTCGTGGGGAGCAGCCAGCGTGCCGGCGCAGCGCGCGGCAATGCCGTACATCGGCAAGGACGGCCAGCTGCAGCCGGCCAATGAAGATCCATGGCCGAACTACGGTTGGGGCCACGCCGATCTGCAGACCACCGTGGGCGACATGAACCGTTTCCTGCAGGCACTGGCGACCGGCAAGCTGGTGCGCACTGCCACGCTGGAAGCGCTGTGGCAGCCACAGACACTGACCGGCGGTGGCAGCAACTTCTTCTCCACCGGCTGGGATACGACCCGCAGCGATGGCTACACACAGGTCGGCCACGACGGTGGCACCCGCGTGCGCGCGCGGCTGGCCTACAAGGGCACGCTGGCCAGCGGCTACTGGGTGTTCGTGTACCTGACCAATGGCAGCGCCCGCAATGCCTGGTCGAGCACGCTGGTGGAAAGCACGATGGCAGTGGCTGCGCCAAGCGAGTTTCCGCATGCAGCACTGTCCGAACGTTTGATCGGCTATGCCTTGATCGGCGACAGCAGCAGTGAAAGTGATCTGCGTGCGTGGCTGAGCGAAAGCAGTGGCATTGCATCCGACGAACTGGAGCGGGCCATCAATGCAACCGGCTACGCGATCCGCAACAATCTGGGCAACCGGCCCGCGCTCAAGGTCTTCGCCCTCAATACTGCCCTGTATCCCACCTCGGCCAATGCCTGGGACAGCCTTGCCGAATGCCATGCTGCGCTCGGTAACGCTGAGATGGCCAAAACGCTATACGCCAAATCAAAAGCACTGGTGAAATCCGCTTTGTAGAGTCGAGCCTCTTCTACTGGAATTTGCTGTGAGGCACACCGGAAAACCAATCGGAAGGCTCGACTGAACAATGGCGAGCACGTCGGAGAAAAATGCATGGGACGCAGGCGCAACAGTCTTCTGGATGTCATGGCCGCATGGCCGTGGTACATCAACGCAGCGGTGGGCGGGCTCGGCTTCGCCACTCTGCGCTGGTTGTTACCGGCGTGGCGCCAACCTGTCACTGCCCCCACTGGCGACATCCTCCTTCAGATTCTTGCCCAACCGGTATTTGCCTGGGCCTGGTTGGCGATCTGCATGCTTGCCACCTTGCTTTCCTTGGCTGGCGCCTATAAGCGACGCCAGCTGCTGGATACCCGAACCGGGTTGGAAAGCCTGGCCACGACGGGCTGGCGCAACTTCGAGCTTCTTGTCGGCGAAGCCTTCCGGCGCCAAGGCTATGCAGTCGAAGAAACCGGACTGGGCGGCGCGGACGGTGGCATCGACCTGATCCTGCGACGCAACGGCAAGCGCACGCTGGTGCAATGCAAGCAATGGCGACGGCAGCAGGTAGGCGTGACGGTCGTGCGCGAGCTTTACGGGCTGCTCGCGCACCACAAGGCGGACGCCGCAATGGTTGTCAGCTCGGGCAGGTTCAGCCGTGATGCCCAAGCCTTCGTGGCGGGCAAACCCGTCGCATTGGTGCCCGGCGCCGAGCTACTGCGGATGATCCGCGAAGTGCAGACTCGGCCGATCACCGAACCGTTGGAACGGCTGGAGCCGACCCTGGCAACGCCCACGGAAGCCGCAACTGCCGCAACCTGCCGGAAGTGCGCTGCGCCGCTGGTTGAGCGCAAGAACCGGACTACCGGCGAGTTGTTCATGGGATGTAGCCGATTCCCGGCCTGCCGGGGATGACGTACCGCGTCTGACCTGTTAACTTTCGCGCCTGTTTTGTGGTTTACAGACTCTCCGCATGCCCTTCCTGCCGTATCGCCCCGCCCCCTCCTTGCTGTCGCTGGCCATCCTGCTTGGCCTTTCCACCACCGCCCACGCCGCCCCACAGGCCACCACGCTGGACGCGGTGCAGGTCACTGCCGCCGATGCCAGCGCGCAGGCGCGCGAGGCGCTGAAGCGCGTGCCGGGCGCCAGCAACGTGATCGACGTGGCCAAGGCGGACAGCCGCCTGTCCAGCAGCGCCGACGTATTGGCCTACCAGCCCGGCATCAGCGCGCAGTCGCCGGGCAACGAAGGCACCAAGGTGTCGATCCGCGGGTCGGGCATCAACCGCGGCCCGGGTGCACATGCTTCCGGCATTGCGGTGTCGATCGACGGCCTTCCACTGACCGGCCCGGGCGGCACACCTTACGAACTGCTGGAACCGTTGTGGCTGTCGCGCGTGGAAGTGCTGCGCGGTGCCAACGGCTTCGAACGCGGCGCGCTGGCACTGGGCGGAGCCATCGACTACATCAGCCGCAGCGGTCGCGACTCGGCGGGCGTGCAGCTGCACTACGAAGCCGGCAGCCGCGGCTACCAGAAGCGCGGGATCAGCTGGGGCGGCGTCAGCGGCGATGTCGACTACTTCCTGGCCTATACCGATACCGAATTCGATGGCTACCAGCGCCATGCGGCTGGCGATGGCAAGGGCGCGATGGCCAACATCGGCTGGCAGATCACCCCCGATCTGCAGACCCGCTTCTTCGTGCGCTATCGCGAAACCAACCACGAGACACCCGGGCGCCTGACCCGCGAGCAGATCCGCAATGATCCGCGCGCCGCGAACGCGGCCAACCTGGCCATCGATGCGCGCCGCCCGCAGCCGGGCAGCACCTGGGTGGGCAATCTCACCACCCTGCAGATCGACGAGGATTCCTCGCTGCAGGCCGGGCTGGTCTATCACAAATACCCGATGGACTTGAACGAGAGCCTGTACCGCCAGCAGCTGGACTACGCCAACCTCAATGCCACGCTGGACTACCGCCGCCGCCACATGCTGTTCGGCCTGGACAGCGAAACCACCATCGGCCTGCGCATTACCCACGACCTGGATGCCGATGTGCGCGAGTCGCTGCGCTTTGCCAACATCGGTTATGCCGCCGGCACCCGCACGCGCGACTTCCGCCACCACGGCACCGACAGCACGCTGCACATCGGCAACAACCTGGCCGTGAATGATCGCCTACGCGTACAGACCGGTTTTGCGCTGATCAACACCCGCAGCGATGTGCAGGTCACGTGGCCGAGCAGCGGCGGCCGCCTGCGCGACCACGACTGGGACTACGCGCCGCGGCTGGGCTTCACTTGGCAGCAGACGCCGCAGACGCAGTGGTTCGGCAACCTCAGCCGCTCAGTGGAAGCGCCGCACCCGTGGTCGATGATCTGGGGCTCGAACCAGTACTTCGGCGCGGGCAATGGTCCGTCCACCGGCCGCCAGCGCGCGCCGGTGCCGATGCAGAACCAGACCGCCACCACGCTGGAACTGGGCGCACGCGGTGAAGCGGCGCTGGGCCGCTGGGAACTGACCGGCTACTACGCGCACGTGAACCACGAGCTGCTGAGCGTGGAACTGCAGCCGGTGCCGAACCTGTTCATCGCTGAGAACAACGCCAGCCCCACCGTGCACCGTGGCATCGAGGCCGGTCTGGATAGCACCTTGTGGCAGGCTGCACCGGGCCGTCTGTCGTTGCGCCAGGCGTACACCTTCAGCGATTTCCGCTATCGCCATGACACGCGCTTCGGCAGCAACCGCCTGCCAGGCCTGCCGCGCCACGCTTACCAGGCCGAACTGCGCTTCGACCACGCCTCGGGCCTGTATGCCGCACTGAACACCGAGTACGCCTCACGCATCGCGGTGGACTACGCCAACAGCTATTGGGCGGACAGCCACGTCATCTTCGGTACACGCATCGGTTACGACGCACCGGGCGGCCGCTGGCAGCTGTGGGCGGAGATGCGCAACATCGCTGACCGCCATTACGCCGCCACCGTCACCCCCGGTTACAACGATGCCGGCAAGGACGTGGCGCGCTCGACGCCCGGTGAAGGCCGCGGCGTGTATGCAGGCGTGCGCTGGCGCTTCGACTGATTCACAAGGGGAGCGCCGGGCATCGCCCGGCGCCCCATGGATCATGCAATGCGCCAGGACGGCAGGCGCTCGCTGCGCCGCCACACGGTTGGCGCGAAACCAATCATCAACAGCCCTGCCAGCCACTTCGGCGACGTGCTGAGCAGGGTAGAGGCCAACGCGGCATCCAGCGGAGCGGCGTCCTCCTGCCACGGGTTATAGCCCAGGTAGATGATGCTGCCCGCCCACCACAGCAGGGCCACCCCGATGCCCACCAGCAGCAGGGCCATCGTGCGGCAGGTCCAGCGCTGCGAGGTCGTCCCCCATTCGCGGGAAATGGCCACCAGCAGGCCGACCACCAGCAGCGACACCAAGGCCACCAGGCCGATGTCGACCTTGTGCCCGATGCGTTCATAGGTGCAGGCGCGGCACTGGGCTTCTTCGGCGGCCGCATCTGTTGTGGGCGGGGTGGCCGTAGGCCCGGACTGGGCCAGCACCGCGAAGGGCATCAACAGGGCGAACATCGCCACCATCAGCCAACGAACGAACTTCCTGTTCCTGCGTGCAGCGACATCCATGCGCTTCTCCTTGCGTGTGATTGATATTAAACGTCGTGGCAGATCCTGTTACAACGCCTTGAATACCTGCATCAGGCTGACCGCATCCGGCGCCAACTGCTGCGCAAGCCAGCCCAGCCCGGCGAAAAACACCAGCAGGCCCAGCAGCGGCCAGATCGTATGGGACAGGCACAGCCGCCACCACCCCTGCGCCTGCATGCCCTGCATCCGCTTGTACAGACCCCCGGCGATGGCCGCATCCACCAGCAGCTCGGCCATCAGCACCGGCGCAGACCAGACTACCCAAGCACTGGCCACGAGCACTGTAGCCACCAGCGCGATGACGCCGAGAATGGCCAGCAACGGCAGGCCTGCGTCGCCGTCGGCCACGTCCAGCAACGATGCGCTGTCGGCGCTCGCGTTGGAGGACGCTGCGGCTTCACCCCAGGAAGCGGACGCGCCACCACCGCCGGAATGCCCGCCGCTGCCGGTCCACGGCGATGCCTGGCTGTCACCGCCGCCGGGCGCGGACCCCAACCCATCGGCCACTGCATCCCAGCGCCACCGGATCCAGACCCACATCAGCAGCAGGAACGCGCCATAGGCGATCAGCACGGCCAGCGGATAGCGCAGCAGCATCGCGTCCATGCCTGCCAGGCGCAGCACGTGCGAGGCGAGGAACCCGGCGGCACCGGTCAGCACTACAATCACGGCCATCTGCAGCCGCGGCCAGCCACGATGCTGCAGCTGCCGACGTGCACGCATCGCTTCGCTGCTGCGGCTGCCCGTCATCGAAACGGGCTGGCGTCCGTGTTTCATGCCGCCGCCTTGGTCACCGCCTCGATGCGATGGCCATCTGGATCGATCACGAACGCAGCGTAGTAGCGCTCGCCATAGTCCGGGCGCAGACCGGCAGGTCCGTTGTCCTGGCCTCCGGTGGCCAAGGCCGCATGATGGAACCGATCAACGGCGTCGCGCGTAGTTGCCGTCAACGCCAGATGGAAGCCAGGTCCCGGCGCAACCGCATCGTCGCGCAGCTTCAGGCACAACAGGTCTTCATCCTCGACCAGGCCATAGCCGATCGCAGTGTCGTCTTCGAAAACGCGGCGGTAACCGAGTGCTGCAAGAACGGCATCGTAAAAGCGACCTGCACGCTCGAGATCGCGGACACCCAACGAGAGGTGGTGCAGCATGCAGACATCCTTGCCAAGCACGCGCGGGCTGCGCTGGCCGGATTCTACCCTGCCGTGGCGCCGCGTCTACAGGTCACGTCCCGTCCAGTTCCCGGCCGATCCACGGCAACCGCATTCCGGTGTGGCTCCTATATTCTGGGCAGCCACGGAACGGATCGGCTCCTGCATGCAAGCGTCCCAGTTCACCCGCCCTGTTGCCATCGTCATGTTCCTGCCGATGATCGGCCTGGCAGGCTGGGGGTCGTGGTTCGCGACCTATTGCATGAGTGACGGCTGCCTGGGCGTGTTTGCACTTTGGCTTGGCGCAATGGCGGCCTTGTTCCTGCAGGCCCTGCTGGTCTTGCCTGTGCATGCTTGGGCACTGAAACGGCAAGGGGCCGATGCGGCCAGCCGCTATGTACGCTGGCTGGTGGCATCCAGTGTCGCTGTGATGGTGCCCATTTTTGCCGGGTGGGTCTACATGTTCTTCAAGTAGTCCGCGCGCCGCTCAGGCAGGCGGTGCAGCCGCCTGCAGCAACTGCGCAGCCACCTGGTCGAACGGGGTGATGTCCTGTAGTGCGCGGCTCATCGCCACTGCGCCTTCCACACTGGCAATCACCAGGCTGGCCAGGCCGGTCGCCTGGGCGGGCGCGTGCCCATCGGCGACGAACGCCTCAGCCAGGTGCCCCTGCCAGCGGGCAAACACCTCGGCGGCCGCCGCACGTGGCTGGCTCGGCAGGGCCTCCACCGGCTCCTCGACGGCTGCCGCCAGCACCGGGCAGCCGGCACGAAAACCGGTGCGCAGCAGGCGCTCGCGCCACAGCGCCAGGAACTGCTGCAACCCCTGCACCGCGCCGCCCTTCAGCAGTTCGATCAACAGCGCCTCCACCTTGTCGCCGGCCATCGTGGTGGCCCGTGCCAACAATTCCTGCTTGCCGCCCGGGAAGTGGTGATACGTGGACCCCAGCGGCGCATCAGCCAGTTTGGTCACTTCGCGGATGCTGGTCGCGTTGAGGCCCACACGCGCGAGCATCTGCGCTGCGGCATCGATCACACGCTGGGGGGCATCGGACGATCGCGGGCTCACGGCCGGCTCCTTGCTAAGACAGTCGTCATAGACTAGCGTATCGACCGCTCTATAACAGTCGTCATAATCATGAATCTCTGGTTCCGCCTGCTCTACCTGCTGCTGTGCAGCCTGTTCCGGCCGAAGCTGGAGGCCCCGTTCGGCGTCTCCCGCCTGCAGTTCCGGGTGCTGCCCAACGACCTGGACAGCAACCTGCACATGACCAACGGCCGCTACTGGAACATCTTCGACCTGGGCCGGCTGGACCTGATCCTGCGCATGGGCCTGGGCAAGGTGGCGCTGCGTGAGAAGTGGGCGCCGATTGTTGGCGCCGGCACCATCCAGTTCCGGCGCGAGCTGAAGCCGTTCCAGCGCTTCACCCTGGAAACGCGACTGGTCGGCTGGGTCGGCACACGCGGCATCATGGAGCAGCGCGTACTGATCGGCCCGGAGCACAAAACCGCCACGCGTGCACTGCTGATCACCGGCATCTACGACCGCCGCGCACGTCAGTTCGTCGGCATGCCACAGATGATGGAATCGATCGGCGTGCTTGCTCCGCCCTCGCCGGCCCTGAGTGCGGCAGCCGAGGCGCTGCTGGCTGCCGATCTGGCGTTGAAGCAGGACCATGATTGACCCCTGCCACGCAGATCAGGGGGCAGACGCCTCCACCTTCATGGGGGTCACGAAGGTGATCTGCGTGCGGCCACCCACATGCAGCACATACTCGAAGGTCTGCCGCATCTGGCTGTACGCGCCACCTTCGGGCGCGCCATAGTTGGCGCCGACGCTCACGGTGTGCCGACCGGGCGTCAGTGGCTTGAGCATCAGCCAGTAGCCGTCGGCTGCAGCCAATCTCGAGTCGTCGTCATCCGGATCCATGCGGAAGCAACCTTCGCTCTTCACCCGGTGCAGGCGCATGTCACCCAACGGCTGCCCGTCCAGCAGCACCACAGCGCTGACAAGATGGTCGTTGTTGATCGCCGCGCCGGCCTGCAGCTCCTCGCAGGAGACGTCTTCCCCGGTCTGGTAGCTGGCCATGTTGATGATGGGCAGCAACAGGTGCCTGCCCTCGGGCACCACGCACTGCCTGCGTGGCTGGAAGCGGCCATTGGTTCCTGCCAGGTTCCAGACCGGCCCCTCCTGGCCCAGTTCGCACAGGCGACCATCGGGATCCAGGTAAGGCGCAACCCTCTGCTCGTCAGCCCAGCGCCACCAACGCGCTGTCCATTCGCTCAGGGAAATGCCGGCCACCGCCTCACGTGTGACCGGTGACGCTGCAGGCGCGGCAATGGCGCTCGCCTGACCTGCAAACATCAGTACCGTGGCCACGCCGGCCAAGCGCAGCCTGCTGCCGATTCCGTTCTGCATTCCCTGCCTCGTCGTCCCTGGCGGCCACCGTGCGCGGCCGGCTCGGTGGACACTCTATCGCAGCGGCGCCGCGTCCGTTGGTGATGCGTTTCTGTGAGTGGCTTCTGGCGGAACTGGCGATAGGGTAGTGCCGGCCGCTGGCCGGTAATCCGTTCGGCATGCAGATCGAGGTTGCCGGCCAGCGGCCGGCACTACTCCAATCTCAGCGCTTGGGCGCGTTCGCCTGCGCGCGCTTGATCGCCGCCTCGGCCAGCGGTGCCATCAGCGCATAACCCTTCGCCGTCGGATGCACGCCATCGGTTGCCAACTGCGCATCCAGTCCGCCGGCACGGTTGGCCATCGGCGTGTGGTAGTCCAGATAGACCAGCCCGCGCGCATCGGCCTGCCGCTTCAACGCAGCATTCAATGCACGCACCTTGGGCGCAGGTGCTATGCCCGGCATCCACGGGTACTCGCTGACCGGCAACACCGACGCCAGCACCACCGCAATGCCATGCGCTTTGGCCAGATCCAGCATGGCCTGCAGGTTGTCCTCGATCATCGCCTGCGTGGACGGGCCGGTGTTCCCGGCGATGTCATTGGTGCCGGCCAGGATCACCACCACATTCGGGCGCAGCGCCAGCACATCCTGCGAAAAGCGCACCAGCATCTGTGCGGTGGTCTGCCCGCTGATGCCGCGATTGAGGTAACCCTTGCCGGGGAAGAACGTGCTGCTGCCTTCCTTGCCCCAGCCTTCGGTGATCGAATCGCCGAAGAACACCACGCGTGACTGGCCGTCCCGTGGCGCGGGCAATGCAGCATTGGCTGCGCGGTACTTCTGCAGCTGCGGCCAATCGGACAGACGCTGCTGCATGAAGCGCACTTCATCTGGCTGCACCTGCTCCACTGGCTTGGTCAGCAATGGATTGCTGGCCGCCTGCACCAACACTGGCGTGGCCAGCCCCGCCATGAGCGATCCGGCCAGCAGCCAGGCCAGTGAAGTCCTCCTGCGCATGAGCATCCTCCGTTGTCGACCTGGGCAGTCTAGCGCGGCCTGCCAATGGTCACTTGGCCGATGCAGCCGCCCTTGCCGCCACACCCGTCACCTTCGCCGGCATCCACATCCCTGGCGTCCAGCCGCTGGCCTGCAGGATCGCCTTCGGGTTGTCCTGCTGGATCAGCGCGCGCACGGCATCGCGCTTGTTGCCGGCCTGCAGGTAATACGCCTTGGCGATGCGGTAGCCCACCCAGTAACCCAGATCATAGGGCTCCTGCGAACCCGGCGTGTAGTTGTACAGCCAGGGCGTCAGATCGGTGCTGTCCACGTCCAGCGCGAAGGCACTTTCGATATGCACTTCCCTGCCCCGCGTCCAGCCGGCATGCCGGCCGTTGCCAACGTTGCCGGAAATGAGCTCGGCGATGAACTCGGCGATCCCCTCGCCCAGCGACTCGCGCAGCACCGTCGCCCGCGGGTCGCCTGCTTCGTACTCGCTCACACCGGTCTGCTGGATATGCACGTACTCATGCGCGATCACGTGCACGAAGCGGTCCTGCGCGTTGGCGTTCATGAAATCGGCCGCGCACAGCGCTTCCAGGCCGATCACCACGCCATCGGGGTACGTCATGCCCACCGGCTTGCCGCGCCCGACCACGATCGCCACCGGCGGAAACTTCGCCTGCGGATAGATGGCCTGCAGATTGGCGAACACCTGCACCAGTCGCTGCCGCACCGCCGGCAACTCCGCCAGGCAGGCCCGTCCATTGGCGTACAGCGCAGGGTCGCGCGCCATCGCTTCGGCCATGCGCTGGGCGGTCACCCGGCGCAGCTTGGCGAACTGGGCCAGGCTCGGCGTGCCCTGTGCCAGGTACTGCTCAAGCTGGGCCACGCTGGGCTTGCCGCCAGCGGCCTCGTACAGCGCGTAGAAACGGGTGGCATCAGCGGTCAGGATTTCCGGTCCCGGCGCGGCCGCCTGGGCAGTGCCGATCACCCCGCCGAGGGCCAGGACAAGCAGGCAACGCAATGACACGAACATGGCTCCGTCCTTGGTGGAGTGCACGCGAAGCGCGCAATCTACCACCGCGTCGGCGCATGCGCTGCCGTATCGTGCAACGCACTCTGCGGCTGTGCCAGACTCGTGCCGACCGGCTGCCAGGGAAGCGAGGGGAATACAGGATGATGATCGTTCCAGCGTACTGGGCCGAAGCCCGCCTGCAGGACAGGTACAAGGGACGCCCGCTGGTGGTACGCCGGTTCGGCTGGTCCGACGACGACCAGGACGCCGCGCAGGCCCACGCCGATGCACGTGCACGCGAAGCGCTTGATGCCATCCTCAGTGGCCAGTCCGTGCCGCGTCGCGAGCGACGGACCAACTACGGTGTCGAAGGCATCCCGATCCGCGAGCAGATCGTGCAGCGCAGCGATGACGTCATCGTTACCCGCAACAGCTACGGCGCGCTGTGCCTGAACACCCCGGACGTACTGTTTGCGGATATCGACCACGTGTCCACTCCGTCAGGCTGCGCATTGCCGCTGCTCGGTGCGCTGGGGCTGCTGGCGGCCGGTGCGCTGATCGGCGGTGCGCTGGGCAACTTCAACATCGGCCTGGCCGCCGGCGGCATTACGATGGTGGTGGTCAACCAGATCCTGTCGGGGCGGCGCAATCGACGGCTGGCCCGGTCCGGCGGCGTCGAGGGCATCGCACTGCAGCGCGTGCAGGCATTCGTCGAGCACCACCCCGACTGGCACCTGCGCGCTTACCGCACCCCGGCCGGGCTGCGCATACTGGCGATGCATGCCACGTTCGAACCACAGGATGCGCAGGTGCATGCCTTCTTCAAGGCATTGGGCACCGACACGTTGTATGCACGCATGTGCACGCTGCAGCATTGCTTCCGTGCGCGGCTGACACCCAAACCGTGGCGGCTTGGCATCATCGCGCACATCCGTCCGCCGGTGGCGGCCTGGTCGGCCGAGCAGGCCAGCAACCCCGACCGCCTGGCGTGGGTCGCCGAGTACGAAAGGGAAAGCGCCGGCTTCGCTGCATGCGCCTATGTCCGCAGCTTCGGCGATGAGCGCCGCGTGCATGCCAAGGCCGAACGCGTGCGCGACCTGCATGATCGGATGTCGCGTGCGCTGGAGAACCTGCCGCTGGGCTGAGTGCCCGTCGTGCTCAGCGGCCGCCCTGCACGAAGGGTTGGCCCGCCAGCGTGGTTCCCACCTGCAGAGCGACCTGCTGCCCATCCTTGGCGAAAGTGCTGCTGCAATTGTTGCCGCCCTTCTGGCAGCCCACTTCCGGAAAACCGTCCAACACTTCCGGCGCATCGCGTGGCGGGCTGGCCTGCCATCCTGCGGCATCAAGAAGGCGCTTGGCCTTGCTGTAGGGCATGCCGGCAGTGATGCCCAATGCTGCCAGCTCGGCCGGCAGCGGCTGGGCGAATGCAGTGCCCGGGACAACGGAAATCGACAGCGATACGGCGAGGATGAAGGCCTTCATGGAGCGAACCCGTAGCGGACATCAGATGCGCAGCGTACCGCAGCTTTGTGGCCGATCCATGCCTGCATCACAGATGGTTACGCAACACCCACAGGGGGATACCTGGCCCGGCTGTGCCCTCGCAGCCCCCCCCCTGTTCATGGCCCGGTCGTGCACTTCAATGCCTCCAGCTCAAGCTCCTGTTTCAAGCGATGCTGCAGCCAGGTGCTTTTGAAGCGGGCACGTGTTGCCTCCCCCTCTGGCAGCAACCGGGTCAACGCGTCACTCAGCGCGGGGCGCCACTGATCCGGCGCGAGCGACAGTGATCGCTGATTCACCTGCCCACTAGACAGCTGCTTCCATGGCAACATCAAGGCCTTCTGCGATCTCGACAGAAACACCACGTCAGGCTTGCCCTGGCGCTTCACCGTGACCGACATCACCGGATAATCGTCAGTCCACGCCACCGCGTCCCCCCTGAAGTGCTGCTGCACCCGCTGCTGCAGCCCCTGGACAGTCAACGTCCGGCGGGCCCACGCCTGCTGATCGGCGAATGTGCACGATGCCGGCGGCATTGAAGTCAGTTTCGGATCCAACTCCAGCATCTCGGCGCGATCGAGGCGGCCCGCAATCAGACTGATCGTGGCCTCCTTGGACAGCGGGGCAGCATCAATAGCCGCTTCGAACGCTTCGACCGCAGCAGCCGGCAATATCTGCTTGGGCAATTCCTGGCTTCCCGCCGAATCTGTGACACGAACACGCGTGGTGATTCCACGTACATCGCGCTCGATAAGCCAGTGCTCTGAAACACCTCCCCAACCGGACCAGTCGTAGGCCACGTCGATGCGCATGGGCCCATCGGCTGCAGCAACCATAGCGGCCGGACACAGGGCTACGACGACGAGAAACCAGGCCTTCATGACGCTCCTTGGAAAGCGGATTCTGTGGCACATGCAGCCTTCGTGCATAACAACCAGTCATGGCTCGGTGCTACTGGATGCCTGAACCAGAAAGGCCGCCCCGGAGGGCGGCCTTGCCGGATTACTTCGCGTTCTTCACGTAGGTGTCGAACCAATTCAGCATTTCCGACACCAGCTGCTCGTTCGATTCCAGCGCGGTATACCAGTGCGGTTCGTTGGGCAGCATCACCAGGCGGGTGGTACCACGATTGCCGCGGATCGCCTGGTAC
>Ga0153974_1000136_pt1 | contig 17569 bp, 17 predicted proteins | sample TSGA058MetaG_FD_104741 | JGI IMG/M metagenome (GOLD analysis project Ga0153974, IMG submission 104741) | Attine ant fungus gardens microbial communities from Georgia, USA - TSGA058 MetaG | ecosystem: Host-associated > Fungi > Mycelium > Unclassified | place: USA: Georgia, Yuchi Wildlife... | reverse complement strand
TTAGTAGACATCTCTCTGATAGCGACGAGCAATGCGCAAATCGCTCAAATATTCGTCTGCAGACTCACTGTCCATCGCACCATATTGAGCAATAATCTCTAATAAAGTGTTTTCGACATCTTTCGCCATACGGGTAGCATCGCCACAGACATAGATATGGGCACCTTGTTCGATCCAGCGCCACACTTCTTCACCCTGCTCACGAAGTTTATCTTGGACGTAAACTTTTTCTGCTTGATCCCTTGACCAAGCGAGATCGATCCGAGTGAGAAGCCCTTGTTTAACATACTTCTGCCATTCCACTTGATAGAGGAAATCTTCAGTGAAATGTGGATTACCAAAGAACAACCAGTTAGGGCCCTCTGCGCCGTCGTTGTCCCGTTGTTGGATAAACGCACGGAAAGGGGCGATCCCGGTACCTGGGCCAATCATGATGACTGGCGTATCTCCTTCAGCAGGTAAGCGGAAGTGATCGTTGTGTTCGATAAAGATCTCGATCTCATCATCTTCTTGCAGCTGATCGGCAAGGAAGCCGGAAGCGCCACCGCTACGCGCACGCCCTTCAATATCATAACGCACTACGCCTACGGTAATGTGTACTTCGTCTTCGACTTCCGCTTGCGACGAAGAGATGGAGTAAAGACGTGGCGTCAGCGGTCGGAGTAACTCGACAAGTTGCTGAGCGCTCAACTGTGTCGGCGCATGGCGGATCATATCGACGATCGGCCATTGTTGAGCAAATTGTTGCAGTGCGCTCTTATCGCTAACTAAGCCAAGTAATGTCTCATTTGCTGACAGATGGGCATAGCTTTCGACGATTTTACTGCTGTTAACGGTTAGCTCTAGACGGCTACGCAAAGCTTCGCTGATCGCTAACGTGGCGTTATCGATGCTAACGGTTTCGGTCGGGTCAAGCCACAGTAACTCGAGGATTTCGCTCACTAAGGCGGGGTCGTTTTTAAACCAGACGCCTAACGCGTCGCCTGCTTGGTAGCGTAGTCCTGACTCACTGATATCGATCTCGAGATGACGTATATCGCGATCGGATTCACGACCAGTAATTTTTTGACTCACCGAGAGCGTTGCACTGAGCGGAGCTTCTTTGGTATAGGGAGTACTATCCAGTGTATCGGTAGCGCCAGAGGCGACTTGGGCAACAGCCTGCGATGAACTGGTCGGGACGAGTGCCTTAAGGCTAGCCACGACTTCTGAACGCCACTGCTCCGCGGCCTGAGCATAATCGACGTCAGCGTCGACACGAGGTAATAGACGCTCTGCGCCGAGAGAGGACAATTGCTGATCAAAATCTTTTGCCGCTTGGCAGAAGAATTCATAAGAAGAATCTCCCAGGCCGAAGACCGCGAAGCGCACACCCGGTAATGCTGGCGCTTTCTTAGAATGGAGATATTTATGGAACGCTACCGCTTCTTCCGGCGCTTCACCTTCACCTTGAGTAGAGGTGACGACGACGACAATCTTCTCTGCCGCTATTTGCTTGAATTTATAATCCGCCGCATTGACCAAATTGACCTGTAACTGCACGCCGAGGAGATCATCACGAAGCTGTTCCGCCAAACGCCGCGCATTACCGGTTTGTGAGGCAGAAATCAGCGTAATAGTCGGTTGTTCGGCTTGGGCCGCTGCAGGCGTAGCCGATACTGGGCCAGTCGAAGCGGCCGAAGCATCGCCAAGACGCCCCCAGCAGTACCCCGAGATCCACGCGAGTTGATGGGAAGTCAGTTCTTGAGTGACGTCTTGTAAGCGGGCAAGTTGCTCCGCGCTAAGCGGCAGCTGAGGGGCTTGAGTGGTCATTGCTTGTCGTATTCCAGTGCCAAGGGCAAAAATATCAGTAAGTGTAAGAGTAACCGTACGATTATTACTGATAAAGACAGCTTAAGCATATTAAATAACTAAATACACTAACTCGTTTTAGTGCTAAGCCTTATCGATAAAACTGGTTAGCAGTGATACCGAGCAACAATATTGGGGGTTGGCGGCGAAAAGGATGAGAAGCAGTGATTTTTAGGCTAAACTGCCCTCTTTTCACTTATCTATTGCGGAATTTTACCCACGCTATGGCAGTCACAACCTTATTTAAAGAGTTTCAGTTCGAAGCCGCGCATTTCCTTCCACACGTTCCCGAAGGCCACAAATGTGGGCGTTTGCACGGACATTCTTTCCTCGTTCGCTTAGAGATCACCGGTGAAGTAGATGCCTACACCGGATGGGTGATGGACTTTGCTGAATTGAAAGCGGCGTTTAAACCTCTTTATGAGAGATTAGATCATCATTACTTAAATGATATTGCCGGATTAGAAAATCCGACCAGCGAAGTGCTTGCAGTTTGGATTTGGCAGCAAATGAAACCCAAACTGCCATTGCTCAGCGCAGTGATGATCAAAGAAACCTGCACGGCAGGCTGTACCTATCGCGGCGAGTAACTCTTAAGCGATATTAAGGTATTTATGCGTCTGCATTGAAAAACGCCAGTTTCTGGCAATGCAGGTCGCAATACAGAGTTCAGTAGCCGCCTTCTTGCAGCTAATCGGCTGCAGAGCAATAATGCGTTGCGATGAAGGAGGAACTTGGCTTAGCAGAAGGTCCAGCGCATCAATATCGCGCTGACGGCCGACGGGATGCTTCACTTCATTTGCTCTGAGTAGCGCACTATTCAGTACGTCATAACCCCCGCGCATATTTACTTTTGGCGATACCGTCACCCAAGTCGCCACCGAGCAGCGGATAGGATGCGTGCCGCTCGTTTCGATTTGGCACTGGAACCCCTGTTGTTCGAACTGCTCGGTCAGGCTTGTCAGATCGTAGAGGGCCGGTTCCCCCCCGGTGATGACGATATGTTTGGCGGTCCAACCTTGTTCAGCAATCACGGCCAGCAGCTGTTCGACGCTAGCCTCTGCCCACGCCTCACTCTCTGCGGTTTTCTGCACGATATGGGTAAGCGGGTGCTGTTGGTCGGCGTATTTCTCCCAAGTATGCTTGGTGTCACACCAGCTACAGCCGACAGGGCAACCCTGTAGACGGATAAAAATGGCCGGTGCGCCAGTGTAGAATCCTTCGCCTTGTAAGGTTTGGAACATTTCATTAATAGGGTACAGCATGGATACTCAATTTCAGCTCGAAAAAGAGTATTATCGCAGAAGTTAGCCGATTTATCATGTTCGAATTATGCTCACTGACTAAAGCTACCAATCTCGTCGCTTAAATAGCCTTTGATTAAGTTGACCACTTCATTCCGATTAACGGCAGTGGCGGCATTGCCTTCACCAGTACAATTGTCACGCCAATACTTCACGCGTGTTTTAGAATTGGTGGTTGAGACGTAATAAATGTCGACGCGATTAGTATTAGTCTCTGGTCGCTCTACAATCCCGTCTTTAATCCTCTGACAGAGCTTGTATTGTTTGAGGTAACGATCGGTGACTTTATGGGGAGCTGAGCTATCATCGCCATCGGACATAATCACAAAGACTTTTCGCTGATTACGCCCTTTCATCATCACAGGAACCGAACGCACTAATCCAGAGCTGGTGGCAGTGTAACCTTGCGCGTTCATGTCTTGGAACTCGTTCAGTTGCGTAGCATCATTGGTCAACTCAATCAACCAAGAGTAAGGCTTGGCATTGGTTAAATCGCCTTTATGTCCCCACCAACCAGCGTTGTGACACATTTTACCGAAGGGTCGATAGTTGGCATCTTCCATATTTGTCCATAACATAGGGAAGGTCATGATGGCTTCGTCGCCAAACATTTTTTCCAGCGTTGCAGGGTAATCGATAGCCTCATCGTGTTCAACAGTAAGGGCTGTCACTTGTTTAGCGCGAATATTAATGGCTTTAGCATACTCGTCGGTGATAATTTTGCGCGAGCGTAAGGTAAAAATATCATCAGCATAAACCTTACTACCGTCCAGATCCTGCGTCGTAAAACGCTTGTCGAAACACGAATAATCAACCCGCCCGGTGGGCTTACCAAAACTGGCGTTTTTCCGACACCACTTTTCATTCACGGTATTTTGGGCTAATACCGGCTTAGACTTAGCTACCCTGTCGCTGTAATACTTATAGCGATAGTAGTCCATGTTATAAAGTTGTTCCGTTAGCGTTTTTTGTTTCTTATTGAAGGATTTATCCCCCCAGAAGCTATAGTCAATCGCCCATTGCGGTTTAGGCACAAAGAGTACGCTACACCCGGCTTTTGCCCCACCGCGCTGGTTAGTCTCAGGATATTTCACCGCAACCCCTGTGCTGAAGGGGACCATGGCGATTTTCGATTGGGCATTACTGGTTAACACAAACTCGCTCAGGTCTTTAAACACATTTTTTAATAGCCGTAGCCCAGCCCCCTGCTGAGAGGCCGAAAAGTCGATAACGAAAACAATATCAACGGGTCGTGAGGCTTTCTTTTTAATAGTGATCCCGGACGAGGTCATAGAGAAGGTTTTTTTCCCTTCACTTAACAGCCGGTGGTAAAACGGAAAGGGTAAGTCGACCTCGATATTGGGTTTATAGGTTAAATACGCGGTATTGTCTTCAGCATCGTCTTGCACCGACGAATAACTTATCGATAACTCCGGTGTTTTAGTGCTGTCCGGAAAAAACTCTTTAATATAGTCTATCAACAGTGTTTTCATTTCAGCCGATAAGTCGTTACCCTCTCCCACAGTGCTGGTAGCGGAGACCATGAGTCCAACTTCTGCCGACACATCACTCACCTTAGCCTTGGAGATAAACATTTTTAGGGAGTTCAGGCATAAAGCGAGTAGAACGATGAGTAGCGGTAACAATACCGCGAATGAGATCATCACGCTTCCCTGCTCTGTTTTCAGTAATGGTAGCGCTCGTGTTACTTTCCTTGTAAGCATTGGCGTATCTCCGCAGTAGTCGAAACGACTCGCTGTAAGCTTTGGTCTTTATTAATTAAAAAAAGAGTAGGTAATGTTTGCGGCTTGAATTTCCTTACCCAAATCCCTTGGCTATCGTTAATAAGAGGAATAGTGTAATGATTAGGGAGGGTTTGATTCGATATATCGATAAAATTTACTTTAGCATTACGCTGTAAGGTACGGCTTAAGTAAAACTCTTCGTTAAATTTAAAAAAGAGCTCCCTTTGTTCTGTGACTGAGCTATTAATAAAAACATAACATTCAATAGGACTCTTTAGCGCTGCGTGAGTCGTTAAAGGAAGTTGCGTTAATAGAATAAGTCCCAAAATCCGCACCTTTACCATGATTACCTCACCAGTAAAATAGTGTGTGCACTCACATATTCAGGAAGAAGGTCAACCCCTTGCAGCAGTTTATTTAGTGCTCCTTTCGGCGCAGGGAGTATCAAAGAAACTTGATATAAAGGTAGCCACCGACTGCGGGTACTAAAGGGTGAAAATTGACTTTTATTTTTCAATGCCGGGATTGAGAGCGAATGACATAACCCAGAACCATAATCCAATTTTTGCTGATTAATTATAGTCTTATGTGAACTTGGCGAAAAATGGATTGCCTCCACACGGACACAAAGCTGTGAATCATAGCGGTGGAGGGTGAGACTCTTGGCTAATTCATAAATTTCCTTTACGTCTTTATCGGAAAAAGCCTCGCGTTGCCCATAAAGTTGGCCTCTTTCCCGGATGACTGAAGCAATTGAATAGTTAACCCTTTCAACTTGGCTTTTCAGGGCCAGCCAAGAACCATATTCAATGATTGCCACGGTTAATATTGATAAAAAAGAAAAAATAAATGCCGACTCGACGATTATACTTCCTCTTTCTGCTGTGAATACTGAGGCTATTTTCATTGTATTTTTACCTCGAAGACTCGATCATATAAACCACTTTCCGGCTAAGTAAACCATCTAGAGCAGAAAAAAGAGATTCTGACCACGCCATGTTGCTGATTATTTTCATTGGCCTATAGCGATAATTTACCGAATAGAGGGCTAATCTCTTGCTGTTGTCATAAACTGATGAACATCTATCGTTTAAAACCTCCTTAACACTGCCGCAAAATTTGGCGTCGACGCGTATCGCATCCCGGTCGATGAACATTACCCAAAAATCGCTCTGTTTTTTAAAAAAATAGTCGTCAAATGTCTTGGCATAATCGACATCAGAGGTCTCATTTTCAACGTAGGCACTATTTCTCGCCGCTTGGGATAATGAATAATCCATCGCAACAACGACAAAGTAAAACCTACACACCTCGAAAATAATAAACACAAAGGCAACAAAGATAATATAAATAAATGAAAACTCGATGGCGATAACACCGCTATTACTGGTCAATTTTTTTAATAATCTTTTCATCGAAACGCTCTAATCAGAAGGTTTGAATATTAAAAAGATCCGTCGCTAAAAGATCGGGGTGTTTACTATACCCCTTCTTTTTAAGAATATCTTTGGCATAACGCAGGTCCCCACTTTTCGCAAGGGAGAAAACAAGGTTATGTTCAATTTGACTATTATCGTAACCTCTTAAATAAATAGGTAATAGAAGCTGAACGGCCTCAGTGTATTGTTTTCTCATAATATGGATCATCGCCATATTGTTAACGACATGTTCTTCTTGTTTATAGCCGGATCGCGCCGCGGCGAAGGAAGTAAGCGCGCCATCAAGATCATCCATCTGTGCTTGAATGACCCCTTTCAAATTCAATCCTTCGGCATTATTTCGCTCTTTATTTAGGGCGATATTAATAAAACTCAAAGATTTCTTATACTCTCCTAGCTCAGCTAAATTTTTCGCTTGCAGAAGATAAATATTGGCGGAAGCTCCCGAGGCCAGTAACGGCTTTAAATAAAACATAGAGGAACGATAGTCTTGCGACTGATAATAATAATTAGCCAAATCGTAACGAACCTTAGGATTGTTATCTTTTTTCAGTTGCTCACGCTTTAACTTTATTAGCCCAGAATAATTTTTTACTTTTAACAGAATACTTTCGTCAGAAAGCGCTGTCCTTTTTTTTCCATCAATAGAATCATTAGTTGTGCACCCTGTTAACATAAATATAAGGGTAAGAACAACAACGGGATGGCGCGTAGAGTTAAGCATTTGAAAAAACCCTCATAATACCTGGTGCGGCAACAATAACCACAACCGGAAACATAAAAAATAGAATCAAGGGGACACTCATCTTAGCCGATAATTTCCCGATGTTCTCTTCCGTATTGAGTAGCTGGATCTCGCGGATTTCACGTGAAAGATTCATTAATTGTTCATAAAGTGATGAGCCATACTGTAAACTTTGCTCCAACATCGCACAGAATAGCCGCGTTTCAGTAGAAGGTATCTCACGACTAAAATGATAGAGAGCATGGCTTAGGCCACTCATTTCAGTTCTCCTGACCAGTCTCTGCAAAAAGGGAACAAAGTCAGGGTTTATTCCCGACATCTTACCCGCAAGAAATTTAAATGCTTGTTCAGGTGTCATCCCGCACTGAACGCTCACCGCGAGTAAATCGATCATCCAAGGAAGCTCGAGGGTCAGTTTTTTAACTTTTTTCCGCACGTACATTGAACGGAGTACACTGGGTAAAATGATTGTCGCCACCATGCATAGGATAATGATGACAACGTATTCGCTGTCATCGATATCCCAAGCCATGATTTTACTTACCACTATAGTCAGTACACTAATACCTAAACCGAAGATGACTTTAAGCATAAAGCTGCCATCGATACGTCGGTACAGGCTAAGCGTGTGACTGTTTTGCTCTAATACTGCTTCGGTATGCTGGTGTTCTTTATGCTCTTGAATTTTTAATGCTTGAACCTTGGCATCGATTAACGTGATGCTTTTTTTGACTAATGATTTTCTATAACGATTATTAATAAATACTATTAAGAGTAAGACAGGAAGCATATAAATAAAAAATGATAATGGACTCATACTATATCTTCCTCATTAAAAATTTAATGACCAATGCTCCAAAACCAACGCTACCTAACAGGTAATAAAGTAGAACATTCCCTCTTGGATCATCAAAGATGAAATTAAAGTTTTCCTCATTAATAAATCTTAAGAGCATAAGAAATAAAAAAGGTATTGCCCCAGTGATCTTCGAAGCCATCCGCATTTCGGATGTTAGGGTAAGCATTTTTCTTTCCATTGCCGTATTACTGGCCAATGAACGCTGTAATTTATTCAGTACCTCCCGTAGCCGCCCCCCGCTATTAATATTGAGCAATATTGCAACGATAAAGAAATAGTATTCCTTATAGGGGTAGACTTTCCATGAGTCAAAAAAAACAACCTCTGGATTTTCACCGAAATTTAGTCTTCGCGTGATAATACCGAACTCTTTAGCTAACTCATTATTGTTGTTCTTACTATAGTCATCCATGGCTTGCAGAAAGGTTCTACCCGAAGAGATTGCGCCATTAATCGAGGAGATGGATTCTGTAAAATCGATTTCAAACGTTTTCTTTCTCTTTTTTAATAGAATCTTATACCATAATACATAACTAAGTGGTGTAACGGCTAACAGAACAATCGTGCTGGAAAAATGGATATAGTTAACATTAATTACCTGCACCACGATAACCAAGGCAATAGGGACAGTGAGTCTTTTAATTAAATCAAGAAGATTATCGGCAATAAAGACGTGTTTAATACTTGCCAACTTCTGATTAAATGCTTCTAAGACTGTATCCTTGTAAGACTCTTGCGTCGATAGCGTAAAATCTTTTCCTGCTAACTTCATCAATACATTTTTACGGTCGCCCCCGCTTGAAAAAATATGACGTGTTTTCTTTATCCTTAGCCATACCATCAGCAAAAATAAAAAAGAGATAATAATGAATATAATGTATATATTTTTCATTCTATTTACCGAATATCTGTTTCAGGTAAGAGTCTTTAGAATGGTTTTTTGCACGAGTATAGACGCTAGAACGAACCGACAAACCAGGCGTAACAAACTGCCCCTGTACCTTCCCATTAATCGATTCGCCAATTTGAAAAGTGAAGATATCCTGTAAGACTATTGTGTCGTTTTCTAATCCCATAATTTCAGTGATATGGGTAATTTTACGAGAGCCATCATGCAGACGGTTCGCCTGGATAAGCAAATTGACCGCTGAACTGATGTTCCTGCGTATAGAATCTAGCGGTAGATTAAGCCCGGCCATCATCACCATATTTTCCAACCGCGCCACTGCATCGCGAGGTGAGTTGGCATGCAGTGTGGTCATCGACCCGTCATGCCCAGTGTTCATGGCTTGCAGCATCTCGAAGGTTTCTCCACCACGACACTCGCCGACAATGATTCTGTCTGGACGCATACGCAGTGTATTGATCATTAGATCACGCATAGAGACTTGACCACTGCTTTCCACTCCGGCCATTTTCGTTTCTAAGCGAACAACATGCTCTTGCTGTAACTTGAGTTCTGCGGCATCTTCTAAGGTAATGATACGTTCATCGCTATTGATATGACGCGAGAGAGCATTCAGCAAGGTGGTCTTCCCTGACCCCGTCCCGCCAGAGATAATAATGTTTGCTTGGCAGGCTACAGCCAAGGCGAGAAAATTCGCCATCTGTTCATTCATCGCTCCCCAGTTAACCAGATCATGCAGCGTACGGGAGACATTGCTAAATTTACGAATAGAGATCGAAGTCCCATCAAGCGAAATAGGATTAATCACTACATTTAGCCGGCTACCATCACTCATCCGTGCATCGACTAAAGGCTGAGATTCATCGATACGGCGCCCTACTCGGTTAACGAGGCGTTTGGCAATCTCTGTCAGTTGTTGATTATCAATAAAACGTTTATTGGTTCTAACCAGTTTACCGCTTCGCTCGACAAATATTTTATCTGGGCCATTGACCAGAATATCACTGACTGTCGGGTCCTCCATTAACTCGCGTAATGGACCCACGCCCAATATTTCATCGGCAATCGCGGAGGAGAGCAGCTGAGTATTTTCCGACGGTAAGTAAAGATTACGCTCAACGCTGATACGCTGTACTGTTTTCGATATCTCACGGATAAGGGCGGTGCGGTCACCGAGTAGATTTTCGATAATATCGATATCTAACTCAGGGAGAACCAACCCTCGTAACTGTTTCGCCACATCATCAAATTTATCTGCCATGACTTATTACCCTCGTTCGGTCAATTTTTTGAACGAATCCAATAAGCTCGCTTTAGATGGCTTAGATATTTTCTTACCGAGCAATAAGTTACATAGGTTCTCCAAATATTGACTATTTTTACCGCTAAAGTTGAGAGGCAGAGAAGGGTCTCCGGGCTTAGCCAAGTAGGGTATGGTGATATCAACTGGCCTGCCGATTAATCCGCTAATTTCTTGCGTATTAATTTCACCATTTACCTTTCCATGGTGCTGGTTATGACAGATATAAAGCCGACGCACACCATTATTACCGTTCATTAAGTGGTTATTGGATTCGATTATTTTCTTAGCCGTCCTAGCAGACGAAATATCCCTGTCGCAGATTAATAAAAGACAATCAGTATGAGTCAGCACATTTTCAATATTTTCATCGGCTGCGTTATAGGCGGTAAAGTCGAAAATAATACAATCATAATTTTCGTAGACAGGGTTGTAATATTGCCATGCAGTATTTTTATCTTCATAAAATCCTGAAAGATTTTTCTGCAATAGTGTTACCTCATTCGTTATTGCAACTTTTGAGATCAAATCGAGATTCTGGCTACCATATGCCCCCTGAACAATCAGTGTCGAGGATTGCCTTTTATTAGCGATATACTCAGCCGCATTATAGCTAAGCATGGATCCCCCAACACCCCCTTTGCAACTCATCAAGGTGATTCGTATGGCATTATTATTATCATTCTTATTTTGGGTGGATCGGTGGACTGAACTGCCTAGTCGGTTTAACTGAGTCGGATAATGACAATAGCTTATCTCTTTCTTTTCAAATTCCTCAGCAAGCAGCAACGAATCCTTAGTACTGAACGCAACTTTCGAGACATTTTTAGAGATTTGGAGATCAATAATTTCAAGCGCGCTATCCGGTGAGTCGAGATGAGAGGCATCGAAGACAATACAATCGGTATTGGCTGTTCCTTCATAGGATTCGAGCTGTTCGATATTGCCGAGAAAACGTTTCACCTCTCCGGCATCGCGTATTGCTAGCTGTTCACACACCATTTCCATCTTCGCGGGATCAGCCGTGACGACGAGAATAGAACTCTCCTTCGCATCATCAACTCTGGTATTCTCGGAAAAAAGTAACATATCTATTCCTTTCGTTACTGGACGGTTATTTCCGTATTTTCATCGCGTCAAGATTATCTTCGATTGCACAGCTTTCTTGGCCAATCAATTTATGCGTGGCTTTAGAACTGTAAGGCGAACAGTTACTACGACTGGTGAGCGTTTTAAGGACCAGATTAATCGTATCGCGACCTTGATAGGGATATTTCATACTCTGCCGGTAATTACGTATGATATCGTACTGATGAATACCCTCTTTAATTAAGGATTTCTCGATAGTAGTAATCACTGGCGTTAACTCAGCGTTCGCCCACTGGATCTCGACTTCACCGCCCATATATTGATAGAAAGGTAATAATTTAGCGATAGTTATCTCTCGCTCAATATCACTACGCCCACTGATACTGAACAGGTATTCACTCGAAAAAACTGGGCTAGAAAAGCCAAAACAGAGCGTGATACTTATTAATATGGAATAAATTAACTTTACCATTAGTAAATAAAACCTCCCTGTTCTAGAAAATCAACAACTGTTTTTTTAGATGTTTGATTGGTTGAACTGCCGATATTCAAATAGCGTTCTAATAGCGTACTTCTCTGCCAGTGAGGTAATGAGACTTGGGACGATGATATAGGTCTCACTAAGTTAACCGTTGCAACAATAACGAGTTCTGTTCGCTCACGCTGTGACGACGTCGAGCGGAAGAATGCCCCTAACACTGGTATATCACCAATATAAGGCACCTTTTTAAGTATTTCTTTTTCCGACTCGCTGAGTAATCCGGCTAAGACAAAGCTTTCCCCATCAGCGAGTTCAATCGTTGTCCGCGATTTTCGAGACTTAATTGAGGGTAAGAGTAATTCATTCGTTTTACTGATGTTGTTACTATCAATATTGCTCACTTCCTGAGCCAGCGTTAACCTTACTTTTTGGCTGTTCTCAACCTTCGCAGCGACCAGCATTTTAATACCGACTTCTTTATACTCTACCGAACTGCCATTCGAGGAGCTTGTGAGGATGGGAATTTCGCCACCGACAAGAAAATCTGCAGTTTCACCCGACAGCACCGAGAGATTAGGCTCAGCAAGTACCCGCGCGACAGACTCGTTACCTAACGCGTTAATGACGGAGGTCAATTGTGTTGCATTGAATTTGAGTTTATTGAGGACGAAACTGCCGATATCCATGGCTTGTCCCCACTCGATACCTAGTGCATCGCTATAGTTTCTATTCAATTCAACGATCGATATTTTGACATTAACCTGGTTAGCAAAAGGTAAGGTCATTTTATTTTGTAGCTTACGGTAAGTGTATTTACTCATGAAACCAATATATTCATTGGTCAACTTATCGTTATCACCTGAATTCGTAAAGGTAGTTTTTATTTCGCTACGTTCTAAGCCTAATGCTTCGCCGACGATCTGGTAGATAGCATCTCGGCTCTCTTCATCCGCTGCAGTGCCTGTGAGCAGATAGCTATCACCGACTTTTTTGATTCCTATTGTCGATCCAACAAATTGGTCTTCAACTTGTTTTGTCAGCCTACCAATCAGTGGGTCAACAGTGACCTTAATTGTTCTGGTTTCGTCATTCTGTACAATCAGGATCTCACCATTACCGTTATCAACACCATAGATCACTACTTCGTTATCGCTGATCATATTGTAATTGACCACGTTAGAGTCAGTGGTAAAAACTGTGTCGATAGGCGAGTGACTTTTTATCGTTCTTGCTCCCCCCTTCGAAAGATAGATAGTCTCGGCCTGCGCAAAGAGTGGCAAGGTAATAACTAATACTAAGATGCTTTTTAGGATAAAAAAATATCCATCTATAATTTTTTTCACTTTTTAGCATCCTTATTTTTTGCTCCGACTTTATCTTTCAAATCTGTCTCAGAAGGGAAAACAATCATGTCGAATTTATTCTCTATTTGATAAATTTTCTTTAGGTCAGAACGAGACAACTCGATATCGATAGTATATTCACTATTCCAATTGTCTGGTTGAACGTCTTCTGATATGACACTTTTACCCTTCATAACTGGTGTAAGTAGTTTTTTATTTTTGAAGAGCTTAACAATTCTTACTACAGATTCACCACGGTATATGTTTGATTTATTATCGTGCTCTCGCTTAGGTGATTCGAATCTTATGTAGACGTCAACCTTTGCGCCAGGTAATAATCCATAAATATTATTCACGTACTGTTTATTGAGATCGATGGTATATCGATAAAGCTGATTCGATTGTTGTAATACTGGTTTATCTTTAGTCAGTAGCGATTTAGTCAGCGTCGTTCCTTTATCCACTGACTCTTTCAGATAATACCCTTCAACGGTATCAGGTACGTCGAGATTTGTTTCCTGATCGGTAATCTCTTCAACTTTCTCATCATAATCTTCTTTCGTTATTTTCTCACCTGCGGCAATGATTCGCTTAGCGATAAAATAGGTTACTGTAGGGGATGAGTGTTGGGCTTCATCTGCGGAGTCACCCTCCCCCGATTCAGAGAAATACACCCCAACGATGCCTAATAAAAAAAGGACGATAGCAATTATGATAATCAGCCGTTGATTCACGTTAATCCCTAATTTATACAATTATACTGAGTAAATACCCGCCGGTTATTGCCACACCATAAGGAAGCGTTTTCGAAAATCTTCCTTTCGAGAAGCGATGGCAACAGTAGATAACTAGAATCAGTGGTAAGCCTGAAAGGGCGACTAAAAAGATAAAATCAGGAATTTTCCCTAATGGAAAAACCATTCCCAATACTGTAAGTAATTTTATATCACCCGCTCCCACGCAATTAATCAATACCAAGATTGCACCAACACTAAAAATCACCAGCGATGACATTACGTAAAGTGGCTGTCTATCGATTAACCAGAGTATTATATTTAATAAAAAGATAAAAAATACGCACTTATTCTCTATTATTCTATGCCGTATATCGGTGTAACATATCCTGGCGAGTAATATCATTATAAAAAATATCATAGTAATTTTTACGATAAAGGAGCATTAACTCCTTTATCGGCAGATGAGGAATTAACTTTATGCATTCCACTAAGCTATTTAACTGTACCTAAAATATTTTTGGTTAATGTGTCGAATTTAGTTGTAATAGCCGACACAAACGAACCTTCATCTCCACCGAATACTACCAATAACATCCCGCTGATTGCTACAGCAATCACAGCATATTCGATTGCTGTTACACCATCTTCCTTGCTAAACTTTTCTTTTAACTTACTCACGCCTTGGCTGATATAGTTTTGACTATAAACGATACTGTATATCATTGCGTTTTTCATAAATTTTCCTTATTTATTTTTAATGTCTATCTAATAATTAGCCACCATAGGTCTCTACTTACCAAGAGACTTCTGGAACAGATGCTACGTCATATTTAGATTTAATCAAGATACAGTTTCGATTTAAAAAAATGTCAGAGACAGTAAATTATTGAAATTAATATAAATTAAATATCTATAATATATTATCTATAATAATAAAAAACGAATCTATTAAGATAGCCGGTAAAATTATTAGTAAATCTGCTATAGATAGTTCCTTATTAAATCATATAATTAACTAAGACCTATTTTGACATCAATAGCTTTGAGGATGAAATGACAATAACTAAGGGATTAGTTAAAGAAGAAATAATAAATGCTATTATTTCTATGATTATTCAAGGAAGCCTTAATAAAGGTGATTTTCTTCCCTCAATCCGTAGTATGAGTGCGCGTTACAATACCTCGCGGGGAACGGTATTAGTCATCTATAAACATCTTGAGTCAATGGGGTATATTCAAGGATTCGAAAGAAGTGGTTATGTTGTCGCCATTGATCGGTGCGCTAACTCGTTAGAGCCTAGACTTCAACACAGGGGGGCGTCTTCTAATCCTTATCTTGAAGGCGAAGACCTAACCGAACGACAGCTTAACAAGCTATATCAGCGCAAACCCTGTAAACTCCCCCCTCACTTTATCAAACGCTGGGCCAGTAACTACGATAATTTTGCCCGTAGTATTGCCTCAATGAACGGCGGTCACTTACAACGTTTCCTAAAACTTTCACGGGGTATTACAATCGACGAACGATCGTTATTACTCCTTTCTGGCTATCGGGAAGCCTTGGGGTTGATTGCTCTTTTTCTGCAACAGCAACAGAAGAAAGTCCTTATCGTCGAGGATCCCTGCTCACCGGAGATCAAAGAGCTCTTTAGGCTGTTCCACTTTGAGATTATCTCGGTGGCCACGGATGATCATGGATTACGCATCGATGCACTACCCGATATTCATGATGCCGCCTTACTCTGTATGCCTACTTTGCAATACCCAACCGCAACACGCTTAAGCGACGATCGCAAACACCAGCTCTATCGCTGGGCGTCTAAGCGTAAAATAATCATCATTGAGGATGATAGCTACGCGATGCTGGGCTTTGGTAAAAGCATCTCTCCTCCCCTGTTTTTATGCCAGAAACGAGCCACCATCATCTATCTGACACAACTGGTCGAAATGCTGGGTTGTACCTATAATTTAGCGATTATTGGCCTTCCCCCGCTGTTGGAGGAGCCGTTTAAGCGACTCAATCAAAGCTTACACAGTCATTATCCTCCTTCGAGTTTTTTCATCGTCGAATCTTTCCTCTCTTCGACCTACCTGATGAAATACCTCACAACACTCATCGAGGAGCGGCAGGCTAAAGCTCGGATAGCTAAGATCATCTGTACAGAACAATTGATTACCCAAGACCTCAATTTCCAAGAAGAGAGCGGCTTCTTTTTCTTTTCCGCTAAGAAGACGGATATCGCCGAGGAGTTAATTAACACGGTCTTCTTTCCTTTTCCTCTCGCAGCGGATGAGCAAAAGGACACCTGGCATATTCTCTTCCCCCATGCCCTACTGACCTTATCAGAACTCGAAAAACTTAGGCTACAACTCTCTACTCCCCTATCAATTCCCCATAGGGTGAGCGATATAACGCAAAAAAAAAGCCCTCATCTCTGAGGGCTTTATCAAGTCGTTAAGCGATTACGCTTGACCTTTCACTTCTTTCAGGCCGTTAAACGCGGCTTTACCACCCAGTGCTTCTTCAATACGGATCAACTGGTTGTACTTAGCAACGCGGTCAGAACGGCTCATAGAACCGGTTTTGATTTGGCCTGCTGCGGTACCCACAGCTAAGTCTGCGATGGTTGCATCTTCAGTTTCACCTGAACGGTGAGAGATGACCGCAGTGTATCCTGCATCTTTCGCCATTTTGATCGCTGCTAAAGTTTCAGTCAGTGAACCAATTTGGTTGAATTTGATTAGGATTGAGTTAGCAATACCTTTTTCAATCCCTTCTTTAAGGATTTTGGTATTGGTTACGAATAAGTCATCACCGACTAACTGGATTTTATCGCCCATTACTTTGGTTTGGTATGCGAAGCCGTCCCAATCTGACTCATCCAAACCGTCTTCGATGGAAACGATTGGGTATTGCTTGGTCAGCTCTTCTAAGTAATGAGTAAACTCTTGAGAAGTAAAGGTTTTACCTTCACCTTTTAGCTCATAGTTGCCTGTCTCTTTGTTGTAGAATTCAGAGGCAGCACAGTCCATTGCTAAAGTAACGTCTTTACCTAACTCGTAGCCAGCCGCTTTTACCGCTTCAGCGATCGCCGCTAAGGCGTCAGCGTTGGAGCCAAGGTTTGGCGCATAGCCGCCTTCGTCACCCACTGCAGTGTTCATCCCCTTAGCTTTTAATACTTTAGCTAAGTGGTGGAAAATTTCTGAGCCCATACGTACGGCTTCTTTCAAGCTTGATGCCCCAACGGGTTGCACCATGAATTCTTGAATATCGACGTTGTTATCAGCGTGCTCACCACCGTTGATGATGTTCATCATCGGTAACGGCATAGAGAACTTACCTGGGGTACCGTTAAGCTCTGCGATATGCTCGTAAAGAGGTTGGCCTTTTGACGCAGCAGCCGCTTTCGCCGCAGCAAGAGAAACGGCTAGGATGGCGTTCGCACCGAATTTTGATTTGTTTTCAGTACCGTCTAACTCGATCATGATGGTGTCGATGTTAGCTTGGTCTTTTGCATCTTTACCCGTCAACGCGTCAGCGATAGGACCATTAACCGCTGCAACCGCTTTGGTCACACCTTTGCCCAGAAAACGTGATTTATCACCGTCACGTAACTCCAGTGCTTCACGGGAACCTGTAGATGCACCTGATGGCGCAGCCGCTAAACCTACGAAACCGCCTTCTAAATGCACTTCTGCTTCAACAGTCGGATTGCCACGCGAATCAATAATTTCACGACCGATGATTTTTACGATTTTGGACATGCGT
>Ga0153974_1000135_pt1 | contig 17654 bp, 16 predicted proteins | sample TSGA058MetaG_FD_104741 | JGI IMG/M metagenome (GOLD analysis project Ga0153974, IMG submission 104741) | Attine ant fungus gardens microbial communities from Georgia, USA - TSGA058 MetaG | ecosystem: Host-associated > Fungi > Mycelium > Unclassified | place: USA: Georgia, Yuchi Wildlife... | reverse complement strand
CCATTCAGAAAGAAACTGATTAATTTGATGCTTTTCATCACGTTGATGCAGTTTCCGATTAGGGTAATCATAGCGTGCTTTGAAGCGATAGATCTGTTGTGTCGAACACACTTCTGCAACCATCGCGTCATGATATAACCGTACAGACATCGAGGGTAACTGCCAATAACTTACGACTGGCGCAACTTGTTTAATCAGTACTCGGGTGGTGTAACGGGTAGATTCCTCGATCACCACTTGATAATGGATGCCATTCACTTGATAGGTCAAGGCGGCTCCCTCCAGCTCTTCTCTTGGGATCAATCTCCGTAACTGCGCATAGTTGGTCTCATTTAAGCGCATCATTTCAGGAAAATTGGGGGTGTATTGCTGTTTCATGGAGATAACCACTCGTTACGTATTTGCTCATGATGCAGGGCAAGCCATTGTAAGGCGATAATAGAGGCTGCATTATCGATAATTCCTGACTCGACCCACTGATAAGCGAGTTCACGACTCACTACTCTGACCAGAATGTCCTCGTTTTCACTCGCTAACCCATGATTCCCTTCTGCTTTGGTCGCGTCGACCTCGCCAATAACTATCGCTAGCCGCTCGCTGCTACCGCCTGGACTGGACAAATAACTGAGTAGAGGCTTAATCCGCCCGACCTCTACACCGGCTTCTTCTTGTGCCTCACGACGCGCCACATCCTCCTCCGACTCTCCCTCCTCACAAATACCCGCAACTAATTCAATCAGCCAAGGTGTTTTGCCCGTCTCGAATGCAGGGATACGGATTTGTTCAATTAATACCACCTCATCACGAACGGGATCGTAAGGCAGTAAAACAACGGCTTTTCCACGTTGAAATACTTCGCGCACGACAGGTTCGCTCATCCCTCCAGCGTAGAGGCGATGTCGAAAGCGATATTTAGTAATAGAAAAGAATCCCTTATACATGGGTTCTTGGTGCAAAATTTCAACATCATCACGTGTAAATTGGGTGGGAGATTTTGGCTTTTTGCACATATAATAGACCTCGGATGTAGAGTGGTTCCAATGTCCTAGGACGATTTTTACTAGAAAACTGGGCTATTAAGTTTATATTTTACGCTAACGCGCCAATTAAGGCACGTTCAGCCAACTTATTTCATTCTGTCTGTCTGGTACAATCCGAAAAAAATTTTTAGCCTGACAACTTTATTTTTGCAATTTCGCTGCAACACAAAGGAACGCAAATGAAAAAATTGCTCCCCGTACTCGTTGGTCTGAGCTTAGCTGGCTTCACAAATTTAAGCCACGCTGAAAACTTATTACAAGTTTATCAACAAGCGCGTAATACCAATCCTGATTTACGTAGTGCTGCGGCCGATCGTGATGCTGCGTTTGAAAAAATTAATGAATCTCGTAGCCCATTACTTCCTCAGCTAGGTCTGGGAGGTGATTACACCTTTAATAGTGGCTACCGTGATAATAGCGGTGTGCGTTCCAATGCTTGGTCCGGTTCCCTGCAGTTAACGCAAACCATATTTGATATGTCGAAGTGGCGCGCCTTAACTCTACAAGAGAAAACTGCCGGCATTCAGGATGTCACTTACCAAGTCGCGCAACAAGATCTTATTCTCAATACCGCAACCGCCTACTTCAATGTCCTCAACGCGATTGATACCCTGTCGTATGTCGAGGCACAAAAACAATCGATCTACCGCGAACTCGATCAAACTACCCAACGTTTCAACGTTGGACTCGTCGCGATTACCGATGTACAGAATGCGCGGGCGCAATACGATAGCGTATTAGCGAGTGAAGTGACGGCACGTAATGATATCGATAATAAGATGGAGGCACTACGCCAAGTAACGGGGAATAGCTACTTCTCATTGTCTTCACTTGATATTGGCCGTTTTAAAACGGAAAGACCTCAGCCTATTGATGCCTTGCTGACCAAAGCTGAAAACCATAACCTATCGTTGCTGTCTGCTCGTCTTTCAAAAGACTTAGCCCGTGAGCAAATTCGTTATTATGAAACCGGTCATATGCCAACCTTAAGCTTAAATGCATCGACTGGACTGACTAATACCGATTATCACGGCTATCGTGCCCACACGACGACTACCACGCAAGATTCCATTGCGGGGAATAATCAAGTCGGTGTCAGTTTATCTATTCCGCTATATACCGGTGGCTCTGTAACCTCCCAGGTTAAACAAGCCGAGTATAGCTTTGTCAGCTCTAGCGAAAAATTGGAAAGCGCACATCGTTCAGCGGTACAGACCGTCCGTTCGTCGTTTAACAATGTTAATGCGTCAATCAGCAGCATCGATGCTTATCGCCAGGCGGTTGTGTCGGCACAAAGCTCACTGGATGCAATGGAAGCCGGTTACTCCGTTGGTACCCGTACTATCGTTGATGTGCTAGATGCGACCACCACATTATATAATGCCAAGCAACAGCTTTCCGATGCTCGCTACGGTTATCTGATTAACCAGATTAATATCAAATACGCGTTAGGAACCCTTAACGAACAAGATATTATCGCGTTGAACAGCGCCTTGGGTAAAGAGGTATCGACCTCTCCGCAAGTCGTTGCTCCCGATAATCCTGCCCAAGATAACCGTGCCGATGGTGCTGCGCCCGTGCAGCCACAACAGGCATCGTTAACCTCGACGGCGCCGGTTACTCACTCCTCTACGGCTCCTCGTACAACAACTACTTCTCGTGCAGCGAATCCCTTTAGTGGATAACTGAATGATAGCGTTGGCAAGGTCACTACGATCTTGCCAACGTTAGTTTGTGCCTCTCACTGCACTAAAATGCTCGTCATGCTTATACTGCCCATATCCATTCCGCTCACCGGTACGGTTATTTGATCATCTTTACGTGCTGCGCCTAAGATATATAATAGCGGCAGAAAGTGTTCGGCAGTAGGATTCGCCAGCTGTGCGTCCGGTAACTGCATATAGTCGATCAAAGAATGATGACTGTCACCGGTTGCAGCGCCCAGAGCTGCTTGTACACGCTGATCAAAGGCTTCTGCCCAAGGATAAACATCTCCCTCTTTGCCCCAACGCGCCATCGCGAGATTGTGTACCGTATTACCGCTTGCCAGGATTAGCACCCCTTCGTCACGTAACGAGGATAGCTGTTGACCCAGCTCATAATGTTGCTCAGGCGATAGAGCGGCATCCAGACTGAGTTGCACCACAGGAACATCAGCATTGGGATACATTTTTACTAATACTCCCCAAGTGCCGTGATCGAGTCCCCATTGATGGTCCAGTTTGACATTAGCCCCTGCAAGGCGTTGTTTAACCTTTTCCGCTAATTGTGGATCACCTGCTGCCGGATACTGTACATCGAACAGCGCTTGCGGAAACTGGCCAAAATCATGGATTGTTTTCGGCTGACTCATCGCCGTCACCGCAGTGCCTCTTGTTACCCAATGTGCAGAAATAACTAGGATTGCTTTTGGTCGAGGCAGTTGTTCCCCGAGTTTACGCCATACTTCTGTATAACGGTTTTCTTGAATGGCATGCATGGGATTACCATGGCCAAGGAAGAGTGCTGGCATACGTTGTGTCATGATGACCCCCATCGCTAATCAAATTAGCGCCTAGAATACGCCGCTCGACAAAAAACACACCTAGCATAGGGTGATGATCATTTTCAAAAATATTGAATATCAATCGATGCATGCATCACAAAAATGCTTTTAAACAAGTAAGTTGATTTAGAACAATATTTAAACGCTATATCTGAGATCTTCTTTGCAAAATAGCGCTGGATAAAAGAGTAGAAATAGAAGGCTAATCAAGGAGGGATTATGATATGGATCTGTTCACTTTACCTGTTACTTATCGCTTCCCCCAACGTATTGATTTTATTTAACCTAAAAGCGTACCGTTACCTAGATAAACAATATTTTAAGCGATTCTCGAAAAAGCAGAATCTTCACTGGTTAAGTGATCATAATGGTCGTAATCCGTTAGTTATGAAATGGGGTATTTATGGAATGCTGTTAAAACAAAAAAATATAACCCAAATCATCGTCTTTTTCGTAATGTTTCAGAGGAGGACTATAAATTCGTCCACGAAGGCCCCCTTAGAAATTAGAAATAAAATCCTGCGGGAAATGGTCGTTCGCCGTTTTATTCTTTTCGCTATCGCAGTCGCCAGTGTGGCTTTTTTTATCTTTTTGGGTGGAATAGACTATCTATTTTAACCCGTGACTCGCGACACTATTAGGCAGGGGCTTTCACTACGTTGACTGACGGTATGCGGTGGCTGGTTTAACCCTTGGTAGCGTTGATACGGAGACTAATAAAGCCTTACTGCAACCGAACTCGCTTTCTAATTACTCCGAGGTCGATAGCAGTAGGCTTGTCTACTGCCTTGTGGGCTTAAACCGCTTTCTGCTGATCGTGCTGTTGGCGCCAAGCCACTAAATCATCGATAGTAACAACCGGCATATTATGCTGTTTAGCAAACACAATCGCTTCTGGCGCTTTCGCCATAGTGCCATCATCATTGGTGAGTTCGCACAGTACGCCAACTGGCGAATAACCTGCTAGTCTCACTAAATCGATAGTCGCTTCAGTATGGCCACCACGGGTGAGGACTCCCCCCTCACGCGCACGCAAAGGAAAAACATGGCCTGGCCGGTTAAGATCACCCGGCACAGCATTATCAGCAATTGCTGCACGGACTGTCGTTAAACGGTCAGCCGCAGAGACTCCGGTGGTCACGCCTTGGGCGGCTTCGATAGTAACCGTAAATCCGGTACCGTAGGCGCTCGAGTTGTTTTCAACCATCATCGGCAGCGCGAGTTGCTCGCGACGTTGCTCGGTAATGCACAGACAGACGATACCGCTGCCGTGACGAATGGTCAGTGCCATCTGCTCCACGGTCATCGTTTGTGCGGCAAAGATCATATCGCCTTCATTTTCGCGATCTTCATTGTCTAAGACCATCACACCTCGGTTTTCACGAAGTGCTTGTAAGGCCGACTCTACACGCTGTTCTGGCGTGCCAAATTCAGATAAAAGTGTGTTCTGATTCATGGTAAAAAATCCTATATATATTAATAAAATTACCAGAATCAGGGCATAGGAGTGACGTCGTTAGACGTAGTAATACAGCAGAGATCGTAGTGATCGAAACAGTATCTTTTACCCTCTCCCGTCCGGACTATAACCGTCGGCCCCGGATTTACACCGGATCTGCTGACCTTTAGCAAACTGACTAAAGCGCTCGCGGGCTTTCAGATAACTGATTTACCGCCGGTGGGGAATTGCGCCCCGCCCTGAGAATAAGCGTCTTCACTATATCGGCAAAATAATCATTGCGCAATCAAGTGCTAAGTCCAATATTAGCTTTTCGTGTGCTGAAAATTAGGTTTCGCCTTGAGCTTTTAGCGATTACACTTAAGTGACCAACAGCCTGCACGCCAGAATTCTCAGAGTGAGTCCGGCGTTAACCTCGGGAAATAATTATGATTGACGCAAAAAAAATTGAACAAATCGCTCGCCAAGTTCAAGACTCCTTACCTCAGGGAATTCGTAATCTTGGTGATGATGTCGAAAAGAAAATTCGTCAAGTGCTTCAAGCTCAGCTCAGCCGTATGGAGTTGGTCAATCGCGATGAGTTCGATGTACAAACACAAGTGTTAGTGCGTACAAGAGAAAAGTTGGCGTTATTAGAGAAGCGCCTTGATGCGTTGGAAGGTAAGCAAGCCGCAGGCACCGAGCCACAAGAAGTTAGCCCGGCTGACGTTTCCAGCGAAACGCCAATCGTTCCAGATGTAAAGCACGACTAATCCTGTTGACGTCGCCTGTTATAGGCGACGTTTTATTCATAACTAATGGCCAGTTATCTTTTTAATGATATTAGTCGTCGAGAGGCCTTCTTCGAAGTTTAGGATCCGTACTTCGCCGCCATTAGCGATGACTTCTTCGCCACCAGCCACCTCTTCTGGTCGATAATCCCCACCTTTCACCAGTAAATCCGGTAATAATTCAGCGATCAAGCGTTGTGGCGTCTCTTCTTCAAAAGGGATCACCCAATCCACCGCCCCTAAGGCTCCCAACACAATCATACGGTTCTCAAGTTTATTGATAGGACGCGTTGGCCCTTTCAGTCTAGCCGTTGATGCGTCGCTATTAACTGCGACAATGAGTCGGTCGCCTAACTTACGAGCATGAGTCAGGTAGGAGACATGGCCTGCATGCAAAATATCGAAACAACCATTGGTCATAACGATTTTCTCGCCACGCTGACGCGCGGCCTCTAACGCTTTCTGCAGGCTAGATTGATCCATAATACCAAAACCGTCTTCGGGGCGAGCATGCAAAGCATTTTCTAACTCGATCGGTGTAACGGTCGAGGTACCCAATTTTCCTACCACAATTCCCGCTGCGGTATTTGCTAAGAAACTTGCCTCTTCCAACGTACAGCCATTGGCTAATGAGGCTGCTAATACCCCAATGACCGTATCCCCTGCTCCGGTAACGTCGAATACTTCTTGTGCTTGCGTAGGGAGATGGAGTGGAACCTTATTTGGTTGTAACAACGTCATGCCTTGTTCAGAGCGCGTCACTAATAAAGCGCTTAGCTGGCAGCTTTCTAGCAAAGCCATCCCTCTTTCAACAAGTTGCTGTTCACTTTCACATTTGCCCACCACCGCCTCGAACTCTGATAAATTCGGCGTTAATAACGTCGCCCCACGGTAGCGGCTAAAATCGTGCCCCTTAGGATCGATCAGGACGGGAATACCGGCGTCTCTTGCTTGAGAGATAAGCGGTTGAATATCCGCCAGCGCGCCCTTAGCGTAGTCAGATAATACCACCGCCCCCACATTGTCGAGGGCCAGCGGCATACGTTCGGCAATTTTTTTACTCTGTTGTCGGTCAAATGGCTGTTCAAAATCCAGGCGGATAAGTTGCTGATTACGAGAAAGGACTCTTAACTTGGTAATGGTTGGATGGGTCGCAAGTGCCACAAACTGGCAATCTACCCCCACTTGCGCCAAAGCCGTATTAAGCTGTTCAGCTGCTTCGTCTTCACCCGTTAAGCCTATAATCCGTGACGCTGCACCGAGTGAGGCAACATTCATTGCAACGTTAGCAGCGCCTCCGGGACGCTGTTCCACCTCATCGACTTTGACGACAGGAACAGGGGCTTCAGGGGAGATCCGTTGTGTGGGTCCGTACCAATAGCGATCAAGCATTACATCGCCAATCACCAATACTCCCGCACGATTAAATTCAGGCAGTGAAACCTTCATGCCAGCAACTCCAAGCTAGATTTGTTTAACATTTTCCGTCTATCATACCACAGCACATTCAGAATGACGGTGCTCACTCCAAGGCTCTACTTTTCTACCGCTAACCACTGCTGCCAAGTCGATTGTGTAATCGAACGCTGTGATAGGAATTGCTGCTCATCCACTATGCCATTATCTCCTTGCAACGCTAAATGATGTAACGTATCGCGAAGAGTAATGTAGGCTTGGGTAAGGGCCTGAGCTTTGTGCTCGGACAATATTCCCTGCTGAGCTAACATTTCAAAGATCCGCACATTATCCGACCAACGCGTGAGACTCGGGTGCTCCGGGGCAAACCTTAGGACCCAATATTGTGCGAGAAATTCAATATCGATAATCCCACCTTGATCGGCCTTGATATCCCAATTTGGTAGATGTTTGTTACCCAAATGCTTGAGCATTTTCTCACGCATCTCAGCGACCTCAAGAGTAAGCTGGCCGATTTCTCTTGGCCGGCAGAGAATGCTTTGCCTGATATGCGTAAATTTCTGTTGTAAATCTTGATCGCCATATACGGTGCGTGCCCGCACCAGCGCCTGATGTTCCCATGTCCAAGCTTCATGCCGCTGATAATCCTCGAACGCCTCGAAAGTCGTTACCAGCATGCCTGCCGCGCCGGATGGTCGTAAACGCGCATCAACATCGTAGAGAATACCCGAAGCAGTGCGAGTACTAAAAAGGTGGATAATTCTTTGTGCCATCTTTAGATAGAACTGCCGCCCTTCGATACTCCGTTCGCCAGTGGTGACTGCATTGGCCGGACAATCGTGTAAGAATACCAAGTCTAAATCTGACCGATAGCCTAATTCCCAGCCACCTAACTTTCCATACCCCACAACGGCGAAACCTGGTCCCTGCTCAGCGGTAAGGTGATTAGGTCGACCATAGCGCTGGACCATCAATTGCCAAGCCTGGTAGACCACCACTTCTAATAACGCTTCCGCCAGCCAAGTCAGGTGATCACTCACCTTCATAACCGGTAACGTCCCAGCAATATCTGCCGCGGCAATACGTAATTGCTGGGTGAGTTTAAATTGCCGTAGGGCTTCGACCTGTTGCTCTTCATCCTCTTGCGGGATCCGAAGTAAGTATTCTCGCAGTTCTTCGCGATAACTATTATTGGGAGCTGGCTGGTAGAGCGTCTGTGGATCTAATAACTCATCGAGCAATAGAGGGTGGCGAGCAAGTTCAGTGGCAACCATCGGCGACGCTGCACACAATCTCACCAGATGATTTAAGGCGCCTGGATATTGAATAAAGAGTTCAAGGTAGGTGCTACGGCTAGCCACGCTAAGTAATACTTCGGCTAATCGAGAAAAGGTCGAACTGGCGTCCGCACGAGGAACGACTTCAGCCAAAATCACCGGCATTAATTGATCGAGCGCCTGACGCCCCCGTGGCCCCACGGTCTTGCGCCCAATATCATGGTGGAAGTGTTGGAGCGATGACAATAATTGCTGTTGCTGCTCAGCCGTTAGCTGAGGAGTCACTTCTTGCAGTTCTTCAAGGTCTGGGGCATCTAACCACCAATGATGGGTGCAATGCTCTGGGACGTCTTCCGTGCCGGTCTCTTCTTCTCCAATCAGTTCTACGAAAATAGTATGAATCTCTTGCATCACTTGGTCGAGGGCCGAGACTAATAAGGACCAGCGATCCATCCCCATCGCCCACGCTAAGCGCTGACGGTTTAGCTCGTCTTCAGGCAAGGTTTGTGTTTGTTGATCACCAATGCTTTGCAGAATATTTTCGAGACGTCTCAAGAAGAGATAACCGGAATGTAGCGCTTGAGCTTGCTCTTTGGGAAGCAACCCTAAGGTCTCGATCGATTGCAATGCCGTTAAAAATGATCGTGTTTGTAGCGAACGCTCCCTGCCGCCGCGAATAAGCTGGAAGACTTGGACGATAAATTCACATTCACGGATCCCTCCAGCACCCAATTTAATATTATTTTTAAGCCCACGGCGCCTTACCTCACGATGGATCTTACCTTTCATCGTTCGGAGCGACTGGATCGCACTAAAATCGATATAGCGACGGTAGATAAATGGCCGTAGGAGTAGCTGTAATTCCTCGCTATAAGAGGACTGTTCTTCCCCCATCAAGCGCGCTTTCACCATCGCATAACGTTCCCACTCTCGCCCTTGCTCCTGGTAATAGTCTTCGAGCGCGGCAAAACTCAACACTAAAGGGCCGCTGTCACCAAAGGGCCGCAAGCGCATATCAACGCGATAAACAAATCCATCGATTGTCGGTTGATCGAGTAGCTTAATCAGCCGTTGCCCCATACGGATAAAAAATTGCGCATTATCGAGCTCGCGACGTCCGCCTACCGTGTTGCCATTTTCAGGCCATGCGAAAATGAGGTCGATATCTGAAGAGAAATTCAGCTCGCCGCCGCCCAACTTACCCATTCCAAGGATTAAGAAGGGCTGGGTCTCTCCCTTCGCATTGGTGGGCGTTCCCATCTCCTGACAACATTGCTGCCAGCACCAATCCCGTGCAGCGGTAATCAGTAGCTCGGCTAAGTGGCTTAATTGCTGCAGGGTTTGCGCCGTGGTGGCGATATTCAGCGTTTGCATCCATGCAATACGAACCAACATCTCACGACGAAATAATCTTAATCGCCGCATGACTTGGGCTTCAGTTTCAGCCAGCACCGACCGCTGCTGCAACCATTGCGAGTACTGCTGCCACTCATCGGCTAAGGGTGGCTGGTCAACCAAACGCTGTTGCCACTCGGGATGTTGCTGCAGGTTATCCGCAACGAAATCACTCAATGCGACTACCGCGAATAACGGATCTTCTGGAGAAATCTGATCCTGTACGCGATATTCCGCTTGCTGAATTAATGCTAACGGGAGTGGCAACATAATGTTATCTCTTAGTCATTAAGCGAGTCTTTCGCGGTATTACTCGTCAACCAAAATGGCGAGATTGGACGCGATGGAAGGGGTAAGCGAAGCACCTCTTGTCCGCCGGATACCAGATGTTGTCTGGCAAGCAACCAAGGCGCTAGCCAATTATCGACTTGCTCTGCTGGGTAGGCACTGCTTAATAAACCTATCGCAATGGTTAATTTATCTAGCCTTAATAAGGTTGTACTCAGTTGGTTTGCAATAAGGGTTTCTGCTGCAAGATCATGTAAATCTGCGGCACAACGGCTTAACATCACATCACAGAAACGTTTGAATGAGCTTTCCAGCCGCTTAAGTTGACGCGTATTAACGGATTGACGCCACTGCTGTTCTACAACCAACTCGATTAATTTCAGCTGGGCGCTTACCCAATCTGTTGAGAAACAAAGCTGCGACGCATCTGGTTTTTTCTGTTGTAACGCCTGATCCAGTGTCAGTAATTGCTGGCGGATCGCACTACTTACCGAGCGTGGAATGAGTCCACCGAAGAGTGAAAAGGTTTCACGAATCGCGAGTAGTGTTTGGAGTAGCTGCGTCGGCATCTGTTTATCGCCCGCCATCCAATGGGTTTCCAATAACTGCCAGCGGCCAATTAAACCACTCAGTAAGGTCGTCAGCCCTTGCTCACAACTTGCTTTAGGCTTGACGTTTAGCTGCATCAATGGCTCGACTGCTGGTAAACCACTCCCTTGTGCTAATCCATAGCCGCGCGCAGCTTTACTCTGCCAGCCTAATCGAACGCCGCCAATGTTAACCAACTCATTGGCCAAAGCAAAAATATCGGTCCGCTGCCCCTGTAGCAATTCAAGCTCCAGTTCTAACAGCGGGGTGCTCTGATCACCCGCACTCACCGAACCTCGATCAAGCGCGACTTCAATCTCACTGTTGCCATAGCTTATTACCCACTTCTCACGGGTAAAATCGGTACTAAAAAGCGCGACGAGATCCTGCTGTAATGCAGAGAGATCGGTACCGGTAGGCCAAACATTCTCAGGTAATAAGCGAATAGCCAATTGGCTGTCATTGAGCGTAATATTGTATTCCGGTCGCTGATGTAATCCGCCGATCTCTTGACCAGCCGTTTTTAGTGTCATCTCATAATGACCATCCTTCCCCCTAACGCGTAAGCCCATGTCCCACCTGCGCAGCTGGTTATCTGCCGTCTCGTAATAATGGTTGCTCAGTAATACCGGCGACGTGTAGCGATGCGGATAGCTCGCCAGCTGTTGTGTGATGACATCAACCTGATTAGGGTCGAGAAGAAACTTTAGTTCGATTTCAATGGTCATAGTTATCCTGTTACTACTCATTTGGTGCGAGATCTTTCACTGTTATTATCCTGCAGGGTAATCCACTAAAGACGTACTGTCTCTGATTTGTTAGGATCGCCCGGTGGGGAGAACAGGAAGTTTCTCATTTATAACACAACTTGACGCCTACAGACTGTGGCGACACTTACTATTAGAACTGTCATCCAATGAAAAAAATAATTTTTGCAGGTTGTTTACTGCTCACACTCGGCCAATCGGTCACACTCGCTCACGCAGAAACTACCCGATACATCTCGGATGATCTGTCTACGTGGGTACGTAGCGGCCCAGGGAATCAATACCGCTTAGTCGGACAAGTCAACGCGGGGGAAGCGGTAACGCTACTGAGTACCAATCCCGAGACGCATTATGCGCAAATCCGTGATCAACAAGGTCGTACGACATGGATCCCCGAATCGCAACTCAGCGATAATCCAAGTTTTAAAGTCCGCGTTCCCCAGTTGGAACAGCAGGTTAAAACGCTTAGCGATAAGCTGGCCAATATCGATAATAGTTGGAATCAGCGCACCGCAGAAATGCAACAAAAAGTAGCGGGGAGTGATGGTGCCATCAATCAATTGAAAGATGAAAATCAGCGCTTAAAGAATGCATTAATTGTTGCGCAGAAAAAAGTTGATGCCGCCAATGTGCAGCTTGACGATAAGCAACGCGCGATTATCATGCAGTGGTTCTTATATGGTGGTGGTGTCCTTGGGGTCGGCTTAATCTTCGGTCTCTTCTTACCCCACATGATCCCTCGCCGTAAAAATAAAAATCGTTGGATGTAATTAGTGCAAAAATATCTTGTGGGTGGTGCGGTCAGAGACCGATTACTGGGGTTACCTGTCACCGACCGTGACTGGGTCGTGGTGGGTGCGACGCCCGATGCCCTGTTAGCGCAAGGTTATCAGCAAGCGGGCCGAGATTTTCCAGTGTTTCTCCACCCAACCACTCACGAAGAATATGCTCTTGCCCGTACCGAGCGCAAAACCGGCAGTGGTTATACCGGCTTCGATACGCGTTTTACCCCTGAAGTGACTCTCGAAGAAGATCTACAGCGACGTGATCTGACCATTAATGCTATGGCACAAGATGCTGGCGGAGCGATTATTGATCCTTGGCACGGCCAACAAGATCTAGCCCAACGCTTACTGCGGCATGTATCAATTGCCTTTGTCGAGGATCCCCTTCGCGTATTAAGAGTTGCCCGCTTTGCCGCGCGTTTCGCCCCACTCGGCTTCACAATTGCTGAAGAAACCTTAGCCCTCATGCAGCAGATTACCCAAAGCGGTGAGCTGGCTTATCTGACCGGTGAGCGGGTCTGGAAAGAAACCGAAAAAGCACTATTAACCGACTCTCCCTCAACCTATTTTAGCGTCTTACGCCAATGTGGTGCGCTGGCGGTGCTGTTCCCCGAGCTTGACCGGCTATTCGGCGTCCCTGCGCCGGCTAAGTGGCATCCAGAAATCGATACTGGAGTTCATAGCCTATTGTCACTGGATATGGCAACGCAATTAACCGACGATCCGGCCCTGCGTTTTTCCGCTTTATTACATGATGTCGGTAAGGGGTTAACCCCAGCTGAAGTATGGCCCTCGCATCCTGGCCACGGTGCCGCCGGCGTGCCGCTGATTGAGGCATTATGCCAGCGATTTAAGATTCCTAACCATTATCGTGATATCGCCCGGTTGGTGACTGAGTACCACGATATTGTCCACAGTGTCGAGAAATACCCCGCACAGCGTTTAGTCACGCTGTTCGACCAGCTTGATGCGTGGCGTAAGCCAGAACGTGTCGCGCAACTCGCATTGGTCAGTGAAGCTGACGTTCGAGGCCGCCTCGGCTGGCAAGACAGAGCTTATCCTCAGGCGGAACAGTTACGACAACTTTTTGCTGCAGCCCAAGCAGTCAACGTTGGGCCAATCGTCGCAGCAGGGTTCACCGGTAAAGCGGTACGTGATGAATTAACCCGGCAACGTATTGTGGCGGTGGAGAGTTTTATGGCGAATGGATTAGTCGTTAAATAAGAGATTGGAATCTTTTTATTCCAATTAATCAGCGGCTCACTACTTAATAACTCGAGGCAGCCTTGAAAATATACCGATATCCTAAGAGTCGTTCATTAAAAGTCCTATGGGCTCTCGAAGAACTAGGGGCCCGCTATAGCTCAATCAAAGTCGATCTGTTAGCAGAGGCTCCCGTTACCCCCTCCCCACACCTTTTCGGTAAAGTCCCCTACTTGATCGATGGGGATATATCGCTTGGTGAGACGCTGGCGATATGTCTCTATCTTTGTGAAAAGGCCGGGGATAACTCACTCTACCCAACAGATACCCACACGAAAGCGAATGTTAATGCGTGGCTAAGTTTCGCCGTTACCGATCTAGAATCGGCTATATGGGGTCTTTTAAAACAGTTGGTCTTTATTCCGGAAGAACGACGTAACGCTGATCTCGTGCTCTACTTTAAGAATGAAGCCAATAAGGCTATTTCTCAAATTAGTCTCGATATGAATCAACAATGGATAGCCTGTAATGAATTTACTTTGGCTGATATTTTTATCTGCCAACCTCTTCAGTGGGCAAAGATTTGCGGTTTAGTACTCCCTCAGACGGTTAACGATTACCTGGAAAAAACCTTGAAAAGAGACGCTTATCGAAGGGCTGAAGAAAAAAATAATGCGCCATAAGTTGTGCTAGCTTGGCTGTAATGCTATTTCAGAGCGAAGAATTAAAAATCCCGTACAGAGTAATAAGGTAAGCGACTGCATTAAATATGTCGCTTACCTTTTTTGTTCTATATAACCGACCTAGTAGAAGCCTTGCGACACTCTACTAAGGCGATCACATAAACACATACCATACCAGGAACGCCACTGCGAAGCGGTAAATCGCAAAGGCAATAAAAGAGATACGCTTAATAACGGTTAGGAAAGCTTTTATCGCTAGCAAGGCGACTAAGAAGGCTGCGACAAAACCCGTGGCGAACATCGGTAAATCGCTAACGGATAAAAATCCGATACTCTTCACTAAATCGAGTCCGGTTGCACCAATCATCATCGGCACAGCGAGTAGAAAGGAGAACTCTGAGGCCGCGAAACGGCTAACGCCTACTAATAAACCTCCACTGATCGTGGAGCCGGAACGGGAAAAACCCGGCCATAACGCTAAGCATTGAAAACAGCCAATAAGAAAAGCCTGCCGATAGGAAATATCATCAATACCGACTGCTTTCGGTTTAGCAGGCTTAAGCCATTCCGCAACGATTAATAAAATACCGCCAGCAATGAGCGAATAGAAGACATTCTGCGGAGTGAATAAAGCTTTGATTTTATCGTGAAGCACCAATCCCAAGACGACCGCTGGCAGCATTCCACAAAGTATATGAATAAGCGATAACCGACCTGTTCCAACGCCTTCATGGGGGACCTTCCCAAAGTGGATACCGATTAATCCAAAGAGACGACGCCAGAACATAACAACGACCGCGAGAATCGATCCTAGCTGAATAACGATTTCAAAGGTTTCAGCTTTATCTCCCTGAAATCCTAAGAGATGCCCTACAATAATTAAATGCCCAGTCGATGAGACCGGAAGAAATTCAGTTAATCCCTCGACGATGCCAAGCAGCGTCGCCACACCCAATGGGTGAACATCAATCATTACCTATTCCTCTTGTCATGACCAAAAATAAAAAAATAAATTTTATAAGTAGTTCTAATAAGTTGTAGCGATGAGAAAAATATGACCCTGCAGGTAAATAAAAGTTTCTCTTTGATTTTTATTAATTATTGGGAGAAAACACCCCGAGCAATTTTCACCCCTACGCTGCGCGCTTGGGCGACGGCTCCCGGTTTATTAACGGTAATTCGAACACCAGGGGTCGAGAACTCCCGCATTAACAGCTCGGCAATTTCTTCAGCTACTCGCTCAACCAAGGCAAAGCGCTGGTTTTCGAGATGGGCCAGGACGCGTTGGGCGACCTCGGCATAACTTAAGCAGTCATTTACGTCATCACTTTTCGCCGCGAGACGATTATCCCAGGCAAGTTCAATATCCAAGACGAGCTTTTGCGTGATCTGTTGTTCCCACTCGAACGCACCAATTGTGGTGAAAACGGTTAACTGCTCAATAAAAACACTATCCATCTTTTTAACTCTCTTTGTTTAATGATGCCTCGGTGATACCACTTACCGATAATTATGCGTATTATCATAGCTATCGCTAACGACTGTACACCTCTTAGGTGGGATTATTATGACAGCTATCGCCGTAGGAATGATTATATTTGCCTACCTTTGTGGATCGATATCGAGCGCTATCGTGATTTGTAAAATCGCACACCTACCCGATCCTCGTCTTAGCGGCTCTGGCAACCCTGGAGCGACTAACGTGCTACGACTAGGCGGTCGTGTTGCAGCGTTCGGTGTGCTGCTGTTTGATATCATTAAAGGCATGCTTCCCGTCTGGCTTGCTTACCACTTACAGCTTTCCTCAATGAATCTAGGCTTCGTCGCGATCGCAGCGTGCTTAGGGCATATCTATCCACTCTTTTTTAAATTTCAAGGAGGAAAGGGGGTCGCAACGGCGTTAGGTGCGATTGCTCCTATCGGCCTAGACCTCAGTCTACTCTTAATGGGTACTTGGTTATTAACCGTCTTTCTTAGCGGTTATGCCTCCTTGGCGGCAATCCTCAGCGCGCTGGTGGCTCCGTTTTATGTTTGGTGGTTTAAACCGCAATTTACCTTTCCGGTCGCCATGCTTTCCTGTCTTATTTTGTGGCGTCACCACGAAAATATTCAGCGGCTATGGCGAGGTGATGAAAAAAAATTAATGAAGCGCCGCTGGTTTCGATTGAATAAAAAATAACCCGGCAAGCCGGGTTATATGAATTAGATGGGCGTCAATTCGGCTAATGGCCATCGTGGACGGACGGTAATACGAGTATCTGCAGTACAACCTGCTTTCAGTCGTACCATCCCTGCGTAAGCAATCATCGCACCGTTATCAGTACAAAAAGCCGGGCGAGCATAAAATACCTCTCCCCCACGTCCAGCCATCATCGACGATAATTTTTCGCGCAAATTTTGGTTTGCGCTAACGCCGCCGGCAATGACTAAATTTTTAAAACCTGTCTGCTGTAGTGCACGCTTACATTTGATTAATAATGTATCGACGACTGCCTCTTCAAAAGCGCGAGCGATATCGGCATGGGTCTGCGTATCGCTTGAATTGGCGCGTATCGTATTGGCTGCGAAGGTTTTTAGGCCCGAGAAGCTAAAATCGAGACCCGGGCGGTCGGTCATCGGCCGTGGAAACGTAAAGCGACCTACCGTTCCTGTTGCCGCCATCTTCGCTAGACGCGGCCCACCAGGATAATCTAAGCCCAACAGTTTTGCTGTTTTATCGAAGGCTTCGCCCGCCGCATCATCGATAGACTCGCCTAGCAATTGATATTCACCGATCGCGGTAACGCTAATCAGCTGGGTATGCCCGCCCGAGACAAGTAGTGCGACGAAAGGAAATGAGGGAGGTGTATCTTCGAGCATTGGTGCCAGTAAATGACCTTCCATATGATGGACCGCTACCGCGGGAACATTCCAAGCGAACGCCAGTGAACGTCCGACGGTTGCCCCAACCATTAAGGCACCCACTAATCCTGGACCTGCTGTATAAGCGACCGCATCGATATCGTTATGGGTCAATTGCGCCTCTTGTAAGGCTGCATCGATCAGTGGCAGTAGTTTGCGGACGTGGTCGCGGGAGGCCAGTTCGGGAACAACGCCGCCATAATCGGCGTGCAACGCCACTTGACTATAAAGTTGATTCGCGAGCAGTCCGGTTGTGTCATCATAGATGGCAACGCCGGTCTCATCGCAAGATGTTTCTATACCTAATACACGCATGATTTTCCCCTCACTCATTGGCCGCAGTGTAACACACCGAACCTTCATGCAAAGAATGCAAAGCCGCGCAATTAAATAATTATCGACCTCTGCCGCCGGTTTAGGCTATAATTTGCGCCTTCCTAAAACCGGCATCCACTGCACAGGCATTGTTCCGTTGGTTTGAAATTGTTCATGGTGCTTTACTTTACAGGTCATGCTGAAGTAAAATGCTGCACCATT